>ERZ791919.70-NODE-70-length-120395-cov-7.180771_pt1 | contig 120395 bp, 106 predicted proteins | sample MGYA00510137_ERZ791919 | MGnify/ENA primary metagenome ERZ791919 (study PRJEB30046, sample SAMN00792059) | human gut metagenome | study: EMG produced TPA metagenomics assembly of the A metagenome-wide association study of gut microbiota in type 2... | reverse complement strand
TGGCAAAGAATTCGGTATAACTATTTTTTCGGTATAACCACTTTGCGAAGACGCGCCCTGACACCATCGAAGATGGTGCTGCGCGAAGTGCAGAATACCTTTGATAGGAAAATCACAAACATTGTTACAAAAATAAAACTAATTAGCTATTAATTCGAAGCCAACTTTCGAAAAGTCGAAAATTGTATTTGAAAATATATGCTTAAGAGCGTATAATGTACACTAGGACTATTTATGAGGACTTTCGGGTCCTTCACCAAGATGGGTAATCCCCATAAGAGAGGAATTATATGGCTGTATCTTATAACGGATTATGGAAATTATTGATCGACAAGAATATGAAAAAGATGGATCTTGTTGAGAACGAAAACATTGGAATTAGCAGCAGTACACTTGCCAAGATGAGCAGAGGTGAGACTGTGTCTATGAGTATCTTGGAAAAGATTTGCATGGAGCTTGACTGTGATTTCGGAGACATAATTAGTATTGATAAGAACAATAAAATTGGTAAATGAAGTTCAGTGTCCTGTTTTAGGGACAGTAAATATATTAGTATTTTGTTTTAGGGGAAGTTGTTGCAAAGATATGGAATGCTTTGCATTGTGAAATGAGTGATATCGTTGAAATACTACCTAACGAGAAAGAGGATTAAGGAGATATGGCAAAACTAGTAGATAACGAACCTCAGTATGAAGGAGAAAAAAAGGTGTGGAACTTGTTTGGAAGCAAGTTGCCTTCGAATTGGGTTGTCTATAACAATAGAAGTGTAAATGGACGTGAGTATGATATATGTGTTATTGCGCCGGAATTTGGTTTGTTTATTGTTGAAGTAAAAGGCTGGAGTCCCGCAAGAGTATTAACAGTAGTTAACCAGAATACAATTATCATAGAGGGTAAAGAGAAACCAGAAGATAGTCCAAGAAGTCAAGCTCGTGGATATAGATTTGATTTACTAAAAAAGATTCAAAAAGAACTTGGAATGAATCCTCTTGTAATGAGTTTAGTATGTTATCCGTTTATTTCAAAGAAGCAGTATTTAGAGAAGGGGTTAAATGTTGTATCGGAAGAAAATGAAACTATTTTTGCAGAGGAGCTTGATGATACATCTCTCTTGTTTCAAAAGTTTATGGATCGTTATAACGTCGATAAGGGCGTAAAGCATGATGACTTATCGGCTAAAAGATTTGCTTTAATTAGACATCATTTTGAACCAAATTATGATCTTAAAAGTGATGAGGAAGTCTTGAATCCAGGATATTCAAGATTAAGAATTTTTGCTAATGATATTAATGAGCAAGAAGTAAGAAATGTTGTGGAAGAGTACTTTTCGGGAATAAAAGAGATAGTTTTTGTACCTTCTGCGAAGTCAATGAATTTAATAATTGATGAATTAAAGATGAAGTTTCAAGCCCAAAACATTCATCCTATAAAAGCAGATTTGTGTATTGGAAGAGATGATAGTGCAATAAAGGCTTCTGATTCTGGTTTTTCAATTTTTAATTTTGAGATAGAAGTAGTGCCTAATCTAACAGAGCTAGTAGAGGAAAATATTCTAGTAGAAGAGGGAGAATGTGTACCTGAGGTAAGGAAATTGTTAAGGACTTTATCTGATGTTACTTCATTTAACTATCAGCAATATGAGATAGAACATGCTCCATGTGATAGAAATATTTTGGTTACAGCTGGTGCAGGAACGGGGAAAACATATTCTATGGTATCTAGGATTGCTTTTCTTTGTAACAAAACAGCAGATGCTGTAGTTGATATAGTTGGCGATATTGCGATGATTACATTTACTAAGGACGCTGCTCAAAATATGAAAGTTAGATTAAAAAAGATGTTTATGAATTATTTTATTCTAACTTCAAATGAGAAGTACATGCACCTTATAGAAGACATGAGTCAGATACAGATTTCAACCATACATAAATTTGCAATTTCTTTACTCCAAAGGGATTGTATGCGAATGGGATTGGCGTATGACAGCCAAGTATCTAGTGAAACTTATAATAGAAAAGAACTATATCATAATTATTTGAATCTATTTCTAAGTGAGAAAAGTGAGGAAAATCCTGATTTTGCACAACAGATGACGCTACCAACGTACAGATTAGAAGAACTTCTTATAGAATTTTGTGACAAGCTTTATGATCGAAGTATTGATATAAAAAAACTTTCTTCAAAATCATTTGGAGAGGCAACGAGCATTCTTCCATATTTTAATGAATTAGTTGATGAGGTAATTATAAAGGCAGAAAATGACTATGCGGAATCATTGAAAGCGTCAAATTTAATTGGCTTAAGAGAATGTATGATTCAAATCAATGATTTGGTTACGAGCAATAAGCTAATGAAACAAGGACATGAATATAAGTATGTCTTCGTTGATGAGTTTCAGGATACCGATGATATCCAAATTGAGACAATTACGGGGCTCCAACATCTTTTTGGCGAACAATGCAAATTATTTATTGTAGGTGATTTAAAGCAGAGTATTTACAGATTTAGAGGTGCATCGTTAAGTGCTTTTGACAAAGCAATACAGGTTGATGGTAAGGATTTTTGGACTTTTTATTCTCTAAATAGGAATTATAGAACGGATAAACGTTTGTTAGATAAATTCCATGATGTGTTTACTCAGATGGGATTACGAAGTTTGATTCCATATGAAGAAGAGAGTGATCGTTTATCAAGCCAGATTATTAAAGAATATTCAGATGGTAATTTGATTTGCAAAATGGAATCGCATCTCAAAGATAAAGATGCATTTTATGATGATTTTTTTGAAAAATTAGAAAGTGAATTAAATGAGCTTAATGAATTATGCCAAAAAGAAAAACTATCTAAAGAAGAAAAGACTATAGCTATCTTAGTTAGATATAATTGGCAGATTCGCAATATAGTAAAAGAAGCTGAGAAAAAAGGATTACTAATTAAAGTTACCGAAGGAGGAGATCTTTATAGATTATCCTCTACTAGGGATCTATATAAGTTGGTGATGGCAATCACACACCCAAGAAATGAAATATATTTGATGAATCTAATAATGTCAAATTATGTATCTCTTTCGATAGATTTTAATGGAATTGCAGGAAAAACAAAAGGTGAAAGAAGGGACGAGATAATTAGACTTTTGGATGAATATTTTATGCTGTGTATGGGAAAGACATGGAATCAGCTTGTGGCTGATTTTGAGTCAAGACCCGTTCTTGTTGTACTCAGAGATATATACGAGGCATTAAAGCCTTGGACACATTTAAGAGAGCAGGATGATCAGCTAAATTATAGACAAAACTATGAGTGCTTGATTGAAAAAATAATAGCAAAGTATGCTAGAGAATATTTGACAATTAATAAGATTTTAGATTTTCTTCATATAAATGTAACGACATATCAAGAAGAAGCATCTAGAAGTACGGCCAACACAACAGATGGTGTTCAAATTATATGTACGACAATCCATAAATCTAAGGGATTGGAATATGGGACAGTAATACTTCCTTTCATGAATGAAGATATATCGAACATTAATGTAGGTGGGTTAAATGTAAATTATATTGATGGGAAAGTTAGCTATGGTTTATCAATAAAGAATGTTGGTACAGAGTATAATAGCGACTTCAGTGAAGATGCAGAAATCAAAGAGAAAATGCAGGAAGAGTCCAGAATTTTATATGTAGCTTTAACTCGAACTATACGCAAATTAGTATGGTTTAAGGATTTGGATTCTGATGTAGAAGATTGTTGGGCAAACTACATGGAGGTCTCAGAGTAATGGCTATTATTATTTATACATATAGTAATCCTTATAAAATAAATAGAGAACAGTATTGGGCTTTAGTGAAGAATTCTTTTCATCTTTGTGTTTCACAGACACTTGTGAATGGATTGTGTGACCAGTATAGAGAATTTTATAAAGGAAAGTTGACGACTATTGATAGGTTTATCAATAAGCTTTTCTTGGATTGGGAAAGTGATGCGGTTGAAATCAGTCAAAGAGCTTATATAGATAATGTGATAGATTATATGAGCTTTAGAGAGTATGTGGATGATGATTTAAGTGAAGAAGATATAAAATTATCACTCAAAAGAAACCGTAGTTATGTTTTGAAAAGTCTTCGAGTAATGTTCGAATTAGGAATGAATCCGGATAATATACGAGAAGATTGCTTGACGTATGAACAGAAATGTATCGTAGGCTTATTTAAAGAACTGATGACAAGCGGAAGTAGTCTTTTTTCTTTAAAAAATGATTTTACAAAGGATGAAGTGGACGACGCTATTAAACAAACTATAGCAGATGCTTTGAGAGATAAAGAAAAGGATTGCTCAGATATCAATATCGATAATGTAGTAGTACATGGTATTCATCAGTTTACTCCAATAATGCTAAAGACAATTGAAATTTTGAGCAAATATAAGAATGTAATAGTTCTGTTTAATTACCAACCGGATTATAAAAATGTTTATCAAACATGGTTAAATATTTATTCATGGTTTGAGTCAAAGATTAATCTTTCAAATCAGAATTTTAACAATGATAGTCAAGAATTTGAGGGCGGAATTGTAGCTGATAATATGGCTGCAATGATTGCAGGAAGTACAGCTGCTATAGATTTATCAAAAAGAATAGAAGTTACAGAATTTGATAATCAAACAGAATTTGCGGGTTATGTTGCGAAGAAATTTGAAAACGCTTCTCATAAGCGTGAAAATGATGAATTTCGTCATCCTGCGCTTTATTATATGGATGAACAGATATATGCAGCCAATAGTGGGGTTAATCAGATACTTAAGATTTATTTCCCTGAACAATTTGGGGAAAGGGAATTTCTTGATTATCCTATAGGTCATTTTTTTATTTCTGTCACTAATATGTGGGATCCTGAATCTAATGTTATGTGTATTAAGGATTTAAGTGATGTTTTTGAATGCTTATCTTGTGGCATTATTTCAGAGGAAAAAAATGGATTATTGGTTTCTATATTGGATAGATGTCGTTTCTATATTTCTAAAGAAACAACGATAAAGGGAATGATCAAAAAGTTAAAGAAGCTGAAAAAATCATTGGACTTTGATGGCTATAGGGAAGATCTTAGAAGACTTGATTATTATAATGTTACAGAAGATGAAATAGATACATTAATTACGGCTTTACGAGAACTAAACTCAATAGCAGAACAATTTTTTGCAGATTTTAGCGATAAAAAAAATGATTTTAAGAAGTTCTATAAAAAGATAGAGGATGTCTTAGTTAATAAAGTTTTAGATAAAGAAGAGCTAGATGAAGACTTTAAAGATATTGTAGTAAGAGTTTTAGCTAGACTGAATGAAGTTAGTTCTATAGAGGCAAGTGCGTCTTTCGAGTGTTTAAGAGAAACGATGCAATTATATTTGAAGCAGGTGCCGATTGAAGGAAAGGGAGCTAACTGGATTGTAAGAAACTTTGAGCAAATCGATGGCGATGTTTTAAGGAACAATGCGATAGAAAGTGAAAAAATTTATCATTTTGCGTTCTTATCTGATCAAGATATGAGTATTACACATAAAGATGAATTTCCGTGGCCTTTGGATATAGCTTTTTTTGAAGTTGCTCAGGCTCCTGTAGATTGGAAATATCAAGTGTATGTGACATCGCGATTGGAATATAAGAATTTTAGAAGGTATGCATTAGTTTATGGGCTTGGTTTTAGTAAGTCTAAAATAAAACTAAGCTATATCAAAAACGAGAATGATGAAGAAAACGAATTATATTATCTTCTTCGTGTTCTCAATGCTAATATCAGGCCATATGTGCCCGATGAAGTAAATAACTATAGGAAAGATGCCACATATATAAAAGTGGATGCCCCAAAATATAAGGTATATACACAGTATGATTTAATGAAGTATAGACTATGTAAATATAGATTTTTACTTGATTCAATTATTCAAGAAAAGTCGGTCTATAAGGATCAATTCCTTATGAGAATGTATTTAACAATTGTTTTGGAAGATAGAGCTAAAAGATATTTTTCTGGAAAAGCTTATGTAAGAAATGTTGTGCATGCGTATTTAAATGAACAAATGGAGGAATTAATAGGGGATTTTCCATTTATAACACACTTAGATGTATTGGATGTAATTAATGATACACTTGCTTATTTAGAAAGATCAGCTGGAAAGTATGGGAAATTCGGTGCCATAAAGGACAGTGATATTGATTATATGATAAAGAGAGAAGAATTTTTGAGTATACCTCTGAAAAAGAATGCTGATTCTGAATATCAAGAAGTATTTAAGAATTCTACTCAAGACGAGGTTAATAGTGCTTTGACTTTTGAAAATCTTGAAAAAGTAAAATATCATAAGTCTCTTAATGTTTTATGCGATAAGTGTAGTGATAAAGAAGTGTGTATTGAAGTGTATGGTGTAAAGAAAAGATAGAAGGAGAGTGGGAACATGTTCAAAGAGGGAATGTTTGTAAGATGCCCAATTGACAAGGAATATCCAGATGATCCGCGTTTGCTTGCTACAGGAAAAATTATTAGTGTCGATGAATTTAATGAATGCGCACAGATAAAATTTTATGATCCTTATGGACTTAAAAAGTACTTTGAATATATCCCAGATGTAGTTGATGATGCTCCTCTAGAAATGTTAGATCATTGCCACTTATTTAAAGATTCTATTGTTAAATATGGTAGAAGAGATGCAACAGTTATTGAATACAAGCATAAAAAAGATGATTTGACCGAGTATTATATTCAGACTAATGATACTAAGGAATATCTTCATGTTGATGAAACTAAAATAATAGCGTCTTTTTTCTCTGGAAGTGCAAATCCTGAGCATCAGCTTGAAAATTACGAATTTCAAAATCCGTGCTGGTATTTAGGACGTCAAATTGTAAAAGAAACTATGAATGTGCTTGATAATTCTATATTTGGTTTTAAGGAGTTAGCTGGTTGTAAGATATATTTAAAAGCATTTCAGTTAAATACAATTATGCAATGTCTTCAAAGTGAACAATGCAGGTATATGCTTGCAGATGAGGTTGGGCTAGGTAAGACAATAGAAGCTTGTGCCGTATTAAAAATATATTTGAGCAATAAAGCAGATCAGAAAGTTTTAATAGCTGTTCCTAATGCACTAGTTGCACAATGGAGAACAGAGTTATTGTTTAAATTTGGAATTATTGAAGGAAATAATGAAAATGGAAACAACGTTCAATTAATAGCGGTTGAGCAAGTTCATGAAGTACTGGCCAAGCAGAAATGGAACTTTGTTGTTGTCGATGAGGTTCATAATTACCTAAAGAGTGAAAAATATTATGAAAGAGTCCATGCATTAAGTGTTAACGCAGATAATATTATACTTTTAAGCGCTACGCCGATTCAACAACGACAAAATGAGTATCTATCGCTGCTAAGGCTGATTTTACCTGATAAATATGATGATATTAGTTTAGATGACTTCACTTGTTTAGTTGAAAAACAAAAGAAGATTTCAAGATTAGCGCATGAATTACTTGATGAGATAGATAGTTTTAAAAATGAAATATTACCAGAGGTTGAATCGGATAATCCATTAGATGATGAAGATGTGCAGGATGGATTAGAAGAAATTTGTGATAATTTAGATAGCATAGCAGATATTATTGGAGACCATAAGCTTTCGGAAATGGTTGAAGCAGTTGATACCACATCTCAAGATTTTGGTATTTATGCAATTCAAGTCATTATTTCTTATATTTGTGATAACTATCAAATTGAGAGAAATATTATAAGAGGCAGGAGAGCTGTGCTAGGAGTCTATCCAAATGACCCAGACGGGGAATTTTCTGAGCGAAAACTAGAAGAAGTAACATATTCGATTAATGAAGAAGAGAATTTTTATGAAAATGAAGCACATAGAACGCTTACTGAATGGATTGTATCTCAACAATCAGAATTAGATGCAGAAAGAATTGATAGAGAGATAAAACCTATTCTTGAGGCTTTTTTTAGCTCTGCTTGGGCATATGTATCCAGGCTAGAAGAGGCAAAGAAAATAGGTGCTTCTATTCCTAATGATGTTTTTACTAGTGCTAACAGATGGTTGGAGGATGAAAAAACTGTATATAAGGATCTAGCCAACGCTATGGATGATGTGGAGTCACATCCATCTAGATTATTAAAATTAATTAACTTTATTGATACAGCGTTATTTGGCGAAAAAATAGTTGTATTTACTGATCAACCGGAAACCTTTGAAGTGTATTGCGATTTGTTGCAATCAGCATTTGGTGATGAAGTTACTTGTTTTGGGGCTAGTATAGATGAAACGGAGAATGAAATTAATATCTATAGATTTCAGTCAGATGATGATTGCAAAATACTTATATGCGATAAGACTGGAGGCGAAGGTAGAAATTTACAGATAGCTGATTATGTGGTGCATATTGACTTGCCATGGAATATCAATAGCATTGAACAGAGAATTGGACGACTAGATAGAATGGGGCGTGATGTTGAAAAGCCAGTGACTTCTGTTGTAATTCATTCTATTGATACATATGAAGATCAATTATTTAAACTTTGGAATGAAGGACTAAATGTTTTTAGCCAGTCATTAAGCGGGCTAGAGATAATTATGAATGACATAAATAACAAAATCACAGAGTCAATAGGTAGTGATTTTGAGTATGGATTACATAGATTAATTCCTGAACTTATCGAGGAATCAAAATCCATGCGTGAAAGTGTACATAAAGAGCAAATTTTTGATACAGCAGCCCTGCGTTTTAAGCCGCTTTATCTGCAATTGAAAAAATTATTATCTAATTATCAGTTTAATGAGAATAAGCTCTTCGCAGATACTATGATGAGTTGGGCTTCCTTGGCAGGGTTTGGAAAATTGAATTATCAAAAGGATAGTAGTTTTGTTTCGTTTGATGAAAATAATTTTTCGCTCAAGTCTGCACAGAATTCATTCCTTATTCCACCTAATTGGAATAACTATCTGTCAAAAAAGCAGAATGAGGTAGCAATACGAGTCCAAAGAGGCTTGGAAGAACGAAAGGAAAGGAATACTACTCATTCTGACCGGATGATAAAAGGATCATTTGATCGAGATACCGCGATTAAAAATGACTATATTCATTTTTATGCTCCAGGAGATGAAGTTTTTGACTGTATTGTTGATAATGCAATGCATTCTTATCGAGGCATGTGTACGGCGTTCGCTGCACTTTCTAGTATGGACTGGAAAGGTTTTATATATACTTTTTCAATAGAGCCTAATGAAAGAGCACTACTCGAAGAAGGGGTATCATTATTTGCATTAGGCCAATTTAGACAGTATTTGTCTAGTTCGATACAAGTGGTTCCGGTAGCTTTTTCAACGTATGCAGATGTTCAAGAAAAAATGGTAATATCTGAGCATAAAAGATTATGTAAGATGGGATATTTTAATCAATCCGATGAAATTGAGCATCTGGGGCGAAGGGGCTACTCTGATGGCTTTATGCATATTTCACGCCAGTACAATTCTAGTAATTTGGATTGGTTCAAGGCTCAATTTGATGAAGAACAATGGAAAAAACTAGTAGAAAAAAGTAAGGAAATTGCTTTTAAAAAAGCAAGGAGCAGGTTTTTAAAGGAATCAGATTTAGAGGGTGCTAAAGAATTGATAAATCAAATTGTGTCTACGAAGGAGTCTAGGGAACGGTACTTTGGTACTACATCTGAGGAGTCAGTTGAAGAACTAAAGCATCAATATGAACTTATTTTTAAAAGCTTGGAAAAACCGATAATTCGATTAGAAGCGGCTTGTTTCCTTTGGTTGGTAAAAAAATGAAAACTAAAGAAATAATTGATCAAGTAGAAAAATTAATAAATGATAATTCGGACTTAAAATTTAATATTGAAGAGCCGTCTGACTCTGCAGTAGAGGCTTTTTTTTATAAAACAGCTCGCAGGTTGATAAATGCAAAAAAAGGGTATTTATCTGGATCCAGCGGATATTTAGACTATGTGATTGCGCTCCGTAACTTTATGTCAGTCTTTCAGACTCCTTTAGAAGTTAATTCTATTGATATACCAAATGGTAACTCTTATGGAATATATAAAAATGATGATGGGAAGTATTATGCTACGTATGATATACCGGCATTTATCAAAAATCAATCATTTGTTAGAGATGCGTTTATTAATATTGGAACAGAGGAGCCATTTGAGAAGACAAAGTACTTATTGAAAACGAATAATTTTGTAGAGTCTATTACAGGTTTTAAGTATTTTAAATCATTGGAACAGAAATTATGTGTTTATGGAGGTCTGAATACACCTTTAGGTTTTACATCTTTAGTATCTATGCCTACTGGAGGAGGAAAGAGCCTTGTTACTCAAACTTTAGCATATGAAAAGGAAGGTTTGACAATAGTAGTTGTTCCTACGGTATCACTTGCTATAGATCAGGAACGCGTTGCCAAAAAGTATTTAAAGAATTCAAAGGAAAATGAAATATTTAGTTATTACAGCGGAATAAAAAATTTTGACGAAATAAGAAACGCACTAAAAAATAAAACTGTGAAATTGCTTTTCATTTCTCCTGAAGCATTAATAAAAAATGAACAATTCCAGAAGCTTATAAATGAAGCTAATGATAGGAAGTACATAAAGAATATCGTTATTGATGAGGCTCATATTGTAGTTGAATGGGGCGATTTTTTTAGAGTTGATTATCAATGCTTAAGTCCATGGAGAAATGAATTATTAAAAGTGACACCAGAAATTCGAACATTTCTTTTATCTGCAACATTTCAGGATGATACAGTAAAAATCCTTAAAAGAATGTTTTCAGAAGAAGGAAAATGGATTGAAATTAGGTGTGATTCCTTGCGAAAAGAACCAAGGTTTATTTTTGATAGAGCCAAGAGTTTTTCTGAAAAAAAGAAAAAGGTTCTTGATCTTGTAAATAAGTTGCCTAGACCGATGATTGTCTATGTGAATGCGCCTTATGAAGCAAAAAAGTGGAAGCAGATTTTGGAAGCAGAAGGTTATGGAAATGTACGAACTTTTACTGGTGAGACCAAAACTGCTGAGCGAAATGAGCTAATTGAGCAATGGGCTAACGATGAATATGATTTAATGGTTGCAACGTCAGCTTTTGGTGTGGGTGTAGATAAGCCTGACGTCAGAACAGTTCTTCATCTATATGTACCTGAAAGTCCAGATTCTTATTATCAGGAACTAGGACGTGGAGGTCGTGATGGATTAGCATGTTTAAGCGTAATGTGTGTTACAAATGAAGATATTAGTTCTGCATCTGATCATTTAAGCAAAGTATTAACAACTCCTAAGCTATGGGGAAGATGGTGGAGTATGCTTTATAATCCTGTAAATCAATGGCAAGGGGGACTAATTGCAATTATGGCTTCGACAAAGCCTAATTATAACAAGATTAATTATTTTGAAGAGGGAAATGATACTGACGAAAAGTGGAATATTAATGTTCTTCTACTTCTAAGTAGATATGAGTTAATAGATATTGTAGGTTTAGATATTGATCATTCTAATAGGTATATCTTTACAATCAAGATTAATAATGAACTTATAGTTCAAGATAATGAACAATCACATGCTTTGTTTGATTCTATTCGTGAGAAAGAGTCAAATAAGGCAGTAGCTGCATTTAATTTAATGAATGAGGCTATAAACAAGAACGATAGATTATGTTGGTCTGGTATGTTTTATGAAACATATCCTCTTGTTTCAGAATATTGTTCTGGATGTAATGCTCATGAGAATGTAGAAAATGATGAGCTTAATAGATTCCCTCTTTTGATAAATGTTACTGGTCCAGAGAAGGAAATTTCAGCAGAAATAGAAGACTTTTTTTCTGATACAAATGAGGCATTGATTATTACTAAAGATGAAATAAGTAAAATAATAGATCGGTATAAACCAGATGTAATTGTATGTGATGAGGAAATTATAGTAAATAATAATAATCCATATATGAATTTAATGAATTACACGGAATTTAAAGACCTTCAAGCAAGGGATAATGGCTTTTATATTTCTGGTTTAATAATGCCAATTTACAGCGATGATGATGAATTGGCTAGAAAACAGTATCAAATAATAAGTAGGGTACTTAATCGATATAAACATGTAATTCATGTTTCAAATTGCGATTTTTGTGTATCCATGGCAAATGGAAAAAATATATCCGATGTTGTAAGTGGGTCGGTAATTAAATAGGGAGGCTATAGAAGATGTTTACTGGAAATATGGTTACTGAAGCTATACCAGCTAGAGTTTTTTCTTTATACAAAATAGTGACGAGTAAAAAAGAAATAGCTAGAAATGAGGTTCAATCCTTGATGGAACCGTCAGAAATATATGAGGGCTCCTCATACTTTTCTTCGATAATTAAGGCTGCAATTGAATTAAAAATTGTGGATATACAAGATAATATAGTTGTTCCACTTGTTCCTAAGGAAGAAATGAAAAACATTGAAGATTTCCGATTATATGCTATATCTAAGATTAATTCTTTTGAAGCAGAACAATTCTTCAAGGTAACTAATTGTATAGTTAATATTAATGAACGGATATATAAGCATACACTTACTGATACAGCATTGCTTAACGAATTATCTCGGGAAACTGGCACTCAAATTACAGCTCCGATGATTAGAGGATGGAGATTTTGGGCACAGTTTCTTGGTTTTGGATATATGAATAATATGTCCTTTTTGCCTAATGCATATGTTTTTGTGAAAAACGTTTTAAGGCTTATGAATTTAGAGAAAAATAAAGAGTATGAAATAGACGATTTTATGCTGATGTTTGACGCATATGGCAAAATAATAAGTGGAAATCTTGCAAAAGAACGTAATATGAATATCGCATTATCAAGTGCTTTGAGAGAATTGCATGATAATAAAGAAATAGAACTTAAATACCGAAGTGATGCTGAAAAACGATGGATTTTATATCCATCTGTAGAACAGTTTAATGATCAAATCGCCTCAATAGTTTATAAAGGAGTGAAAAAATGAATATAGAAGTTGCTTTACAACGATATAAGGATGTTTTTCTTCCTGATGTAATAGACAATTCGCAGGGGGACTTTTTGGCAAAACATGTTCCAATGCGGAATTTGCTTTTAATCGACCATGATGAACCGACAGATAATGATAAGAAAAATCCACTGACTGAGGAAGATATATATGAGAGAGTTTTTTCTGCAAGAGATGATGACCAATTTGTTCTTGTTAAAGGTGCCAGTGGAGCAGGAAAATCTCATTTGATTCGCTGGTTTGAGTCTATGCTTCAGATTCATAAGCAAGACAATGAGATTGTATTGTATCTACGTAGAGCAGATAATACGCTTAAAGGTACAATCAAACAGTTGGTTGAGCTGGAAGAGATCAAAAATCTTCCTAATACAAGTCTATATAAGAAATTGGCTTCTGCATCGACAACGATACCTGAGCTAGAATTGAAAAATACTATCTATTATTCGTTCATTAATTTGATAGAAAGCGATGATGGAAAAGCTGGTGAAGACGAAGAAAGAATTATAAGTAATGTTGATCGCAAGCATTTTATTGCATTGCTTCAAAATTCTATCTTTAAGGACAGGTTAATGGATACCAACGGTCCGATAGATAGAATTTACAATAAAATTGCAGAAAATAAGACTTTTGAAATAAATGATCATGCTGCTGAATTCGAAATAGAAGATTTTGAAATAGACTCTGAATTTAGAACAGCACTTATTAGTGTTGGAGCAGATGAAAAGGCAAGAAAAATTGCTGACAAAATGCTTGATAATGAGGAGTATATATCAAAACTAGTTATTTACATTAATAAATTCCGCGAACGTGTAGTGCAGCGTTGTACAGGTTTGGAACCGGGGGATTTAAGAACTGTAATAGAAGAAATTAGACAAGAGTTATATAAGAAAAATAAAGTGTTGACTATCTTGATAGAAGATATTACAGCAGCTTCGGGGGTTGATGATTCCTTATTAGATGCACTTTTGACGAATAAGCGAGGGTATACGGATAAAAAACTTTGCAGAATTAATTCTATTGTTGGTGTTGCAGATGGTTATTATCGTGATAACTTCCGTACTAATACAAAAGGCAGAATAAAAAAGTTTATTATTGTTCCAGATGAAATGTTTAATGGTGATGATGATGGACTAATTGAATTCTTTGCTAGATATTTGAATACGGTTTCGCTGGATACAAAAACAATAGAAGCTTGGCTGAAAGAGAAGGCACCTGCTGATAAATATCCTATCCATGAAGTAACTTTGGGCCAAAATTGGGATAGTTATCAATTGGGTGATACTAGTATAAACATTTTTCCTTTTACTAGGCATGCTATTTTATACCTGTATCAAAAGCAAGATGTTACTTTGAGAAATCCTAGAGCAATTATGAGAAACTTGATTGAACCATATGTGAAGGACGCAATTGAGTCATTGGATACATATCCAAGTAGAAGAACGACGCTTACGGGAATTAATCCAAAGCTACAAAACAAAATTTATAATGATACTGAGCTTGAGGATGACATTAAAATAAGACTGACTCAATTTATGTATATTTGGGGAAATGGTAGAGATGAAATTTATGAAGAAAATGGCATCCGATATATAGCAGGCATAGCCGAATCAGTATATAAGGAACTCGGGTTGCCACTGATTGACGGTAAGGCTGTTTCAAAGCCCAAAGTATCTATAACAGCAGAAGTAACAGTGCCCGAAAAGAAAGTTAATCATAACGAAGTAGTTAATGTTGAAAAAGAAAATGAGCAAGTTGCTGTAGCATTAAAAGAGGTTGATAAATGGATTGAAAATAAAGACTATAAACTAAGCATCGGTGCTACAACTAAGAATGTAAGAGCTCTGAATGATGCAAGAAAGAATATTAATGATTTTTTGTATAGTGTAATTGATTGGACGTCAGAGGGTGTACCTATAGATGCAATGGTTAAGATTAAGAACACGTCATCGAAGTTCCTTGTTGCATTTGAACGGCAAACGATGAATAGTGATGCTGTAGTTTTATTACCTGCATCGATAGAATCACGAAAAATAATTGAAGCCTTTGTTAGATGGAGTGAGGTTGGAAATAAGTCGTGGGACTTTCCAAATGGTACAGATTACTTATACAGAGTACAGAAATGGACTGAGAGCATAAAATCTTTATTAGTAGATTCTATATTGCATTATGATAATAAGACTGCAGATTATTTTTCTTATGCTACGGCTGCGGAGTTTTATCATTTAATATTAAATGGTAGTTGCAAAAAATATCAGAATCCAACTAATTTCGCACCAGACATATTGCTAAAGAAAAAAGAAACTGTAGATTATAATAATGGGCATACAAAGGCATGGAATGACTTGTTAAAAATAACTAGCGGAAGTGATGGTGAAGACGCAAGAAACTGTGTTTTACAGTATTATAATCTACCTCAAGGTACATCAATTACTTCTACTAATTATGAATATGATTATACAGCTTTTTCAAAGGCGGTTAGGAAAGTAATAAATACAAGATTGGAATACTCTGATGTAGATTTACAATTAGATGATCCGGTAAAAAAGAGAAGAATATATAGTGAATATCTGAAAAAGATAATGGATAGAGTTCCGACGGTGGTTGAAGAAGAACGGAGCTTGATAAAAAAAAGCATTGAGGTTATAGAAAGCCTTATTGATTTAGATGATGTCGATGATGAAGATGATATCAAAGAGATTGTCGATTCTATAAGGGGATTTTATAATCGTGCGAATCAGAGTCATATTGGTGCTGCGGTACGGATGGACAATGGATTGTTGTTATCATGTAAGAAAAATGCTGCTATTATTTTCAGTGCTATAAAAAATGGGAAGCAAGCTTTGGAAGATTGTTCGCTTGTAGAATCACTTATACGTATGAGCAAAGATCCATTGAATGGACTAAAGCCATTTGTAGACCTTCTTTCTAAAACTAGTGCGGACCTAGAAAAGGCTGATCAAGAGATCAATACTAGATTGCAAACTGCAATTGGAGATGGTAACGATGAAACTACTGAAGAATATAAGGCGGAAAAGGATAAGCTAAAGGAGTGTAAGAGTATGCTTGAGGAGGTGAAGGAATAATATGCTATTAGATGATTTAAGTAGCACTGTAAAACGACTTTCTCAACTAGATAAGAAAGAATCTGCTATTCAAAATGCTGCTAAGAAAGCACAGAATGATAGTGAATTTTCGTTACTGACTTCGGATTACTATGATTGTATGCAAAAGTTAAAATATGCACATGATGAATTGGGATATGTTTTGTCAAATGACAGCTATGATTTATTAAGTGATAGTTTAACGAAATTGGAAGATACTATTGATGCTGGTGTGGTTGATGAAGAATTATTGCGGGTAACTAAGCAGCAGATAAATAAAAAACTAAATCAGGCACTCTCGAAAGAATGGCGGGAATTTCATAGTAAGAAAACGAATAGTGTAGTTGGAAAGCTTGCAACAGTTGGAAGCTTAGCTTCAGACAAAGATCATATTAATACTATTAGAGATAATATTAATGATAGTGCAGATTGGAATGCTTTATCTAATAATATTAATGCGACTACAACAAAAATCATGCGTTTTAAATCTAGTATTGATGAGGTAGACAAGATAGAGGAAGAACTGAATTTAAATGATGAAATAAAGCGTTTTATTACTCTTGTTACTCGCGGGAAGGCTAAAATTACTGATTTGAATGACGAAATTATGGCGTGGATAGAGAACGAAAATCTCGCAGATAAATTTACAATTAGATTTAAGTAGATTTGTTGACACAGCATATACTCAAGGATATACTTAAGTAGGTACTTAAGTATATCCTTTTTATTTTGGAGGGAATATGGATTACGTATATAGATTTCCGGTAGTTAGAGGAATTCAAGCTGGTTCAGAGTATTATATTGCGATGGTTCCGTTGAAGATGCTGTCAAAATTGTTTTCAACAGATGAGGAAGAGTATATCCCACCTGAGTATAGAGCACAGCGTAGACTAAATGAGAGCAGAATACCTGTAATAAGTAAGTATATTTTAGACAATCGCGAAAATTATGTTTTCTCCGCGCTTGCTGCATCTATAGACGGCGAGTTTGTGTTTAAGAATAATAAGACTAACGATGATACTGGAATATTAGAAGTATCGATGGATGCGCATTTTCTTATAAATGATGGTCAGCATAGAAAGTCGGCAATTATGGCTGCATTAAAAGAAGACAAGTCACTAGAAAATGAGACAATTTCAATAGTTTTTTATGCAGATAATGGACTTGAAAGAAGTCAGCAGATCTTTACTGATTTAAATAAAAATGCTGTAAAGACATCGAATTCTATTTCTGAGTTATATGATTCAAGGGATGAAATGGCTGTTATAACGAGAAATGTGATTTGGAATAATGAATTTTTAAATACCTACACAGATAAAGAAAAAGATATTTTAGGTAAGTATTCTTCAAGCTTGTTTACACTTAACACATTTTATACAGCTAATAAAACTATAGTAGGAAGAACTATAAAAAAAGATACAGAAAAGTTCTTATTGGACTATTGGAATAATGTTGTTGAACATATGGATCAGTGGCAGGAACTTCAACATAGAGAAATTACAAAAGTTGACTTGCGCGAGAGTTATATTGCTACACAAAGCATTGTTATACAGGCTCTTGGGCGTATAGGAAATTATTATGTTTCACATCAGAGCGAAATGAAAGATGGATTACAGGGGCTTGAACGAATCAATTGGAGTAGAAGTGCTAAGCAATGGTATATGAGAGCCGTTGGAAAGAATGGACGGATTATTACTAGCAAAAAGGCAGCATTATTGATTTCCAATGTAATAAAAAAAGAGCTTGGAATCGCATTAAGTGCTGAGGAATTCAATGCTGAAGAAGCATTGAAGAAAACAATAAAAGATTAGAGGATTGAAAATGGCTATTACAAAGGAATTGATAGATGGACTAATTGTTACCATCCAGAATTTATATTTGGCGGACGATATTCCATGGATGGTTGGATATTCAGGAGGAAAGGATAGTACAGCAGCTGTTCAATTAGTATGGATGGCGCTGGAGAAATTACCTAAAAAGGATAGAAAAAAGCCTATACATATAATGAATACAGATACATTGGTTGAGTCTCCAGTTGTTTCTAAATGGGTTGAGAAATCTTTGGAATCAATGAGAATTGAAGCAGAGAAGATCGATTTGCCGATTATACCAGAAAGGCTAACACCAGATTACAATAACACCTTTTGGGTGAATTTAATTGGACGTGGGTATCCATTTCCTAGAATGAAGTATAGATGGTGTACTGATAGATTAAAAATTCAGCCAGTAAATAATTTTATAAAAAATAAAATAGCTGAGCATGGCGAAATAATATTGGTTTTGGGTACACGAAAGCAGGAGAGTTCGAGGAGAAATAGAACTATGACTAATCTCGAAAAGAAAAGGGTTCGAGAACTCCTTAGTCCTAATCCTACTTTAGCAAATGAACTTGTTTTTTCACCTATGGAAGATTGGACAGATGATGATGTATGGGCGTTCTTAATGCAGTATAAGAATCCGTGGAATTATTCCAATAAGGATCTTTTGACTATGTATAGAGGCGCTACGGCTGATAACGAATGTCCATTACAGGTTGATAAGTCGACGCAATCATGTGGTAAGAGTCGATTTGGATGTTGGGTTTGTACAATGGTCGAAAAAGATAAATCTATGGAAGCTATGATTGCTAATGATCAAGAGAAGGAATGGATGAGTTCGCTTCTAGAATTTAGGAATGAATTTGGTAATGAAGAGGGCGATAGAGAACGTAGAAGTTTCAGACGAATGAAGGGAAACCTTCAAGGAAACTATGGAAAGTTGTTTCATGGTCCATATAAGAAAGAAGTAAGAGAGCAATGGTTAGAAAGACTTCTTTCTATTCAAAAAGAGATAAATGAAAATGGACCTGAAGAGTTCAGAAGTCTTGAATTAATTCGATTAGAAGAATTGCAGGCTATTAGAAGAATTTGGGTAAATGATAAACATGAGTTTGATGATGCATTGCCAAGAATTTATGAAAAAGTTCTAGGAAAAGCTTTTATAGATCCTACTTGGCTTCACAATGAGAATTTCGAGTCAGAAGAATGGGATATTCTTAAGAAAGTTTGTAGTGAAATGTACCCGGAAGAGGAATTAGCTTTTGAAATGATGTACACACTGATTGATGTGGAGAATAAAGCTTCTGGCGTGAATCAAAGAAAAAACATTCTGGATGATATTAATAAAACTTTGGCGAAAACTTTCTATAAGGATGAAACTGATGCAACAGAGTGCTACTCGAATATGATGGTACGAAAAAAAGAAAATGGCGGTAAATACAATGAAAAGTTTTTGGATTATCAACCGCTTGAAACAGAATTTGAAGATAACGAGGATGAATAATCAATGATTATTAAGAGATTACGATTGCATAACTTTGGAGTATATGCAGGGGATAATGAATTTTTGTTTACCAACAATAAGCCAATTGTTTTAGTTGGTGGAATGAATGGTCGAGGAAAGACTACTTTTTTGGAGGCGGTTCTTCTTGCATTATATGGCTCTAACTCTGTCGCATATACAGAGAGTAAAAAAAGATCTTACGCGCAGTATCTTAAGTCTTTTGTTAATAAGAATGCAGAAGATAAAAAGTGTGTTGTAGAATTAGAATTTGAAATTAATAATGGCTTGAAAGAAAACTATATGGTGAAAAGAGCTTGGAATAGCATTGATAAGAAGACAGAGGAAAGTATCTTTGTTTATAAAGATGGTGTCGCAAATGAATTCTTAACACAAAATTGGCCTATGTTTGTTGAGAATATTTTACCAAGTGCATTATCAAGCTTCTTCTTCTTTGATGGAGAAAAGATTGCAGAAATGGCAGTAGATAGTTCTAATAATCAGTTGAAAAATGCTATTAGATCTATGCTTGGCATAACTGTGTTGGATGTTTTGGAAAATGATATTCTAAGAAATATAAAGAAAATAAATAAGGAAGATATAAATGATAAATCTTCTGAGATGGTTCAAAAACTTCGAGATCAAAAGGATCAAGCAGTTGCTGAGTTAGAAGAGATTGATGCTGAATTAGAAAAACTTTCTCAGGTTTTAGTTGAGGATAACGATAAGCTTGAATCGTTGCATCAGTTGTATAACGCAAAAGGTGGAGATGCAGTAGAGCAGAAGCAAGAAACTATGCAGAGAAGAGCGGCATTAAAGTCTGAGTTGTTGGCTGAAGAAAATCTTTTGAGAGAAATTGCAGGTAATGAGTTACCACTGGTTTTGGTATCTGATTTATTAAAGAGTATAAAACTGCAAGCTACAGATGAACATAATGATACGATTATGAGAGAGGCAGTATTGCAATTAGGTAACATTTTAGATGAATTTGTTAATGAATATCAGGGGGATACAAAGGCTAGTTTTGATTTCATTGACTATGTAAAAAAACGTCAAGAAAACACGCAAGAAGCTCCAGTTTATAGTTTATCAGAGCAGGCATTATTCCAGGCAAACAATTTAGTAGAGGGGCTTTTAGATTCTTCAAAAGTAGAGGCTAAAAGAATATTAGCTGAGAAAAAGAAGAAACAAAAGCAAATAGGAGAATTGGATAGTTATCTTTCGTTGGATATCAATGAGAAGGAACTTCAGGAAGTATATAAGAAAATTAAAAAAGCTGAGGAAAAACTGATTAAAGATCAAGTGAAAATGTCCTCTTTAGAACAAAAAAGAACTTCAGCAAATTCTAAAGTAATGGCTACTACATCTGAATTCAATAAATATGTTGAAGCCTATCTTGCAACAGCAGAATCACGAGATAGTGCAGAGCGTACTATCAAGTATTCGAATATAGCACTTAGTATTTTGGATAGGTATCAGGTTGAATTGCAGAAGAGAAAAACGGATATTCTGGCTGAAACAATTACATCTTGTTATAAAAAGCTAGCTAACAAGAAGAATTTAATTAATAAGATTGTGATGGAGTCAGATTCTTTAGCAATAAAGTATTTGTCGGAAGAAGGAAAGGAAGTTACTCAAGATTCTTTTTCAGCTGGTGAGCAACAGTTGATGGTAATATCTATTCTTTGGGCGTTGGCAATATGTTCAAAGAAAAAGCTTCCTGTAATTATTGATACTCCGCTATCAAGGTTGGACTCGTTGCATAGAACAGCGTTAATTAATACGTATTTTCCAAATGCGGGAGAACAGACAATCATCCTCTCAACTGATTCGGAAATTGATAGTACATATTATGGTTTAATGAAAGATAATGTCGGAGACGAATTTACACTTAAGTACGATGAAAAAACAAAAAGTACCTCTATTGAACGGGGTTATTTGATTGGAGCGTAATTATGATTATAAAGCAGGTTAGGGTTTCTCAGCAGGCAAAAGATCAGTTGTCCAGATTAAAGGGTAAAACAGGAATTAAGAATTGGAATGTATTGTGCAGATGGGCACTTTGCTATTCTCTTAGTGAAAAAACAATACCTACGGATATTCAAATTGCTGCAGATAGCAATTTGGAGATGTCATGGTTAACTTTTGGCGGCGATTATTATGAATTGTACGAAGCATTAGTAAAAGCATGGTGTCAACAGATGAAGTTGCCTACAGATAACGAAACGGTAATAAAGTATTTTAGATTGAACTTAGAACGTGGAATTGCTCATTTGTGTGGAACTGGTTTTATAAAGGAATTTGATGATTTGATAAAACTAGCAGTGAAGGAGAAAAGAGCATGAGTACATATTTAGATTATAATGCTTCTGCTCCAATTGATTTACGAGTTTTAGATTGTATGGTGGATGTTTACAAGAATTCAATTGGAAATGCAGATAGTAGAACGCATGGGTTTGGTGAAAAAGCGAGATCTGTGGTAGAGGATGCCAGAAAGCAGGTTGCAACACTTTTAGGAATTTCATCAGACGAAGTTTTTTTTACTAGTGGTGCCACAGAAAGCAATAATATAGCGATAAGAGGCTTAGTGGATTATGGCAAAAAAAATGGGAAGATGCACATTATTACAACTGCAATTGAGCATAAAGCTGTTCTTGAAACGGTAAAGCATTTATCTGAAAACGGATTTGAAGTCGAGTTTATAAAGCCGGGAATTAATGGAAGAGTAAATGCTTCTGATGTCTTGGATAAAGTGAGAGAAGATACACTTTTGGTTAGTGTTATGCATGTAAACAATGAAACGGGAATAATACAACCTGTTAAAGAAATTGGTGACGCGCTTGCTCAAAGAGATGTATTGTTTCATGTTGATGCTACGCAGAGTTGTGGAAAGCTTGTCGATGAAATTCGTGGCATTAAATATAATATGCTTTCATTTAGTGCGCATAAGTTAATGGGGCCTCAAGGGATAGGTGTGCTTGTTTTAAAGAAGAATCGATATAAGTTACCACCAGTAAAGAACATCATGTATGGCGGTCAACAAGAACACGGAATACGACCTGGGACAATCCCAGTAGCATTAGTTGCTGGATGTGGTATGGCATGTGAAATTGCAAGTACAGAATACAAAGAGAATGCCCAAAAAGCGATTGATATAAAAAAAGCTGTGCTTAAAGAATTTGATGATTCAGGGATAGAGTATTCTATTAATGGTGATCCGAAGTTTTGCGTTGATACAACAATTAATGTTTCATTAAAAGGAGTATCTTCTGAGGCATTGATGATATCAACAAAGCAGTTTTGTGGTGTGTCAAATGGCTCAGCATGTACCTCAAAAAGTTATACTCCAAGTTATGTCTTAGTGGCTATGGGACTTGATAATGATACAATTGAAAGCTCATTGCGTATAAGTTGGGGAGCAGGAACAAATAAAGATGAGGCGGTAGAAGGTATAAGAGAACTTTTGGCTGTGGCGAAGCAGTTTAGTTTGTAAAGTGGGTGATAAAGGTGGATTCAAGTAAGTTAAGCACAATTCTATATTCGAATAAGCTAGACGTAAAGAAATTTGAGCATCTGCTGAGCAATAATGATCAAGGGTATAAGTTTTTTTGGTTAGAAGCGATATTAAAGTTAATTGCTCAGAATAGACAGTTATTTACGTTTGAAGACGTTATAGATGAGATGATCGTGGGCGCTTGGCGTATGGTTACACATTATCACCTTCGTCTGGGTCATACTGTTAATGGAAATGCTGAAAACTTTCTTGAACACGCAATAAGGATTTTGTATGAATGTTCAAAGGAAGATGTCGGAAATAAGTCACCGTCAAAGGATCGCTTGTTGTTTCTTATACAAAAGTATCAAGATAATTTGATGGATGATAAGTTGCATTTGACCGACTATGTGCCTTACAGATTAATAAAGCCTTTTGTTGAAAAGGAAGGCAAGGATTATATTGATGGAAAAAACTACGGCCGCTTTATAGCCTATTTAAATGCATTCACAAAGGTAAATCATGAATTTTTTTATGATATTACGGATGCAGAGAATCCTCTTAAGAGAAGGGTTCGGCTTAATGAAGAATGGGTTAATTTCATTCTTCAGAACTATGCTGTTATTATGGGATGGCTTAGGTTTAATAAGGCATTATTTATACAGGATCGTAATCCAGGTGTACCTGGGGTCATGTATAAAGTAGCGCCAGAAACTGAAGAAAAGCGTAAGTCATTAAAAAATGCACGAGAATTATGGATTGCAACTGTTGATGTTACAGGAAGACCACTATATGAAATTTATACGGGTAATGAGTTGTCTATAGATGAGTTTGATTTAGATCATTTTGTTCCAAGGTCATATGTATCAAACGATGAATTATGGAATCTCACCCCAATGGCAAAGAAATTAAATTCAAGTAAAAATAATAAGCTGCCTGAGCGGAGATATATCAAGGATTTCGTTGAATATAACTATTATTTATACAGCTTAATATTTGCTAATGGTAATAAAGATCAGGCTGCTATTTTAAAACATTATTTTGACAGATGTGAAAATCAGCATTTGAATGCTATATGGGCTACGGAAAAGCTGTATATTCCGGGAAATACGAAAGAGCAGTTCGTCAATATTTTGGGAGAGAATTTGGGTCTTGTATATGATTCGGCCAAACTACAAGAATATGAAGAATGGGTGCTTTAGATGAACGAGACTATTACATATTACAACCAAAATGCAGAGGAATACTTCAATAAGACAGTGAATGTTTCAATGCAGGAGTCATATGACCAGTTTGAGGCGTATTTAAAACCAGGAGATAAGATTTTGGACTTGGGCTGTGGAAGCGGGAGAGATTCTAGGTATTTCTTATCAAAAGGATATGATGTGGTTTCTGTGGATGGATCAATGGAATTATGTCTTTTAGCAGGAAACTATATTGGCATGGATGTTCGAAATATTACTTATGAAGAGTTGGATTACAACAATGAGTTTGATGCAGTATGGGCGTGTGCTTCATTATTACATGTGGATTCAGATAAACTCTTTGATGTTTTTTCAAGAATAAAAACATCGCTAAAAGATAAAGGGGTAATATACGCATCATGGAAATATGGACATAAGGAACGTATTGATAATGGAAAGCTTTATTTTGATTTGAATGAAAAAACACTTGTTGAACTTTTTGACTCTTTTTCTTTTAGTATCGAAAAAATGTGGATAAGTGAGGATAACCTTTTTCGTGGTGAGCAATGGATTAATGTTATAGGTAAGATGTAGATAAGTATTATTAAGCGCAAGTAATAAATATGACTTTAAAAGAAACTTTGCTGGTGTTTTTAATGGACAGCTTAGGGGTTACTATAGACTCAGCAATATTTTTTTGACTTTTTGATATAGAAGGGGGATTAATTACATGAAGTATTCCGAAGATGATTTGGAGAAATTTGCTTCTCCAATTGGTAAAACAGAAGAGGAAAAGTGCAAAAATGCCATCCGTATGGTGCGTGATGCATTAAAAAATATTGGATATACAGATGATGGTAAAGAAATAAGATCATTGACGGAGGGTACCTATGCCTTTGCATTGGATATGAGAAGTGGTAGTAAAAATATCGTTCTGTTGACACAAGGCTCTTATGCAAATAAAACTAACATTCCGAAACAGAGTGATGTTGATGTTGCAGTTATTCTTGAATCTACGTTTACGACTAAATATAGAACTGGTATTACGGATAAAGTATATGGTTTTACTGACGGAACTTTTTCAGCGAAGGAACTAAAAGATGAAGTAGAAAACGCTTTGAAAGATTATTATAGCAATGGTGTAGAGCGTCATGATAAATCTATAAAGGTTTATGGAAATACATATCGAGTAGATGCTGATGTGGTTCCCGCATATAGATTTCGAGATTACTCTGCTGATTATGAAAATAATGTTAATAATTATGAAAAAGCGATAGAGATACGACCTGATTCAGGAGGAAGAATAATAAATTATCCAGAACAACATATCGCATTGGGGCGAGCAAAAAATAAGGCTACTGATTATAGATATAAGCGAATTGTTAGGATAGTAAAAAATATAAAAGAAGATATGCTAGATGATGGAATATATATATCAGATAGGATTTCATCGTTTGGAATTGAATCGTTGCTGTGGAATGTAGATGTAGGTGTATATAATAAATACTCTAGTTTGCGATTCATATTAGATGAAGTTCTTGATTTTTTAAACAAAGATAGGTGTAATTTTGTAAACTATGTAGAAGCAAACGGTATTAAGCCGTTGTTCCCAGATATGGATTCAAAATATGCATATGAATCTTTTGTTGAGAAATTAGGAAACTACTATGAGTATGAGGTGTAATTGATGAGTAGAGTGTTCGAAAAATTCATGACTAGAATGGCGTGGGTGGTGCTTATAGTTTTTGTGATTCGATGCGCGATTTCTTGGAAGGAGATTGTAAATGATTTTTCATTATATGAGCTTTTTGGTTTCGCGGGTGAAGCAATTACTGTAACTGCTGTAATTGCTGCTTTATATGAGAAGATACTATGGAAGTATGATCCTTTTCTTAAGTGGCCTGTTTTAAATGGGAAATATGAAGGAGAGGTTAAATCCAATTTTGACGGGTCAGAAAGAAAAATTGTTGTTCAGATAAAACAATCATTGTTTTCGATTTTTGTGTTGCTAAAAACGGAAGAAAGTTCTAGTAAAGCAATATCCGCAAAGATTATAGATCGTGATGGCGAGAATGTACTTACTTATACATATATAAACCGTCCGAAAACTGAAGTACGTGATAGAAGCGAAATTCATTACGGAACAGCAATTTTGAGTATTACTGACAATTATGAGATACTTGAGGGGGTTTATTATACAGATAGAAATACTGCGGGTGATATGGTTCTACGTAGATGAAAAATATTTTGTCTTAAATAAATCTTAAAACGTCGCCGAGTAAAACGGCGGTTACGATTATAGGGAACAGCTTATTACGGCAGAAGAGTTATGCCAGTATCAGAAAGAGTATGAAAGCAGAGTAAATGAGATCGAGGCTCAAATCACTGAGCTGCTTTACCGCAGAAGTCTCTATGAGAAAGATTTTCACATTGATGAAGGCTGGGAAGAAACCGTTAATAAGTATTTGTCAAAGAGTAAACTTACAAGGGAACTTGTGGAAGCGTTTGTATCAGAAATTGTATTTACTGATAACAATATAGAAGTAAAGCTTCTGTATGATGATTTCCTCAAGGAACTGCTTGAGGTAGCAGAAGAGAGAGAGGTGGGCAGCAATGGATAAGACGGTAGCACTTTATATGAGATTATCGGATGAAGATGACAATTTGGCTGCTCATGAGGAAAGTAACAGTATTTCCCATCAGCGAAAGCTGATGCTTGACCATATTCAGAAACTGCCGGAACTAAAGGACTGCAACATCATTGAATTTGCAGATGACGGATATTCCGGAGCAGACTTTAACAGACCTGATTTTGTGAAAATGATGGGTCTTGTAAAGGCAGGTAAGATTCAGGTGATTGTAACGAAGGACTACAGCAGACTCGGACGAGATTATCTGGAAGTCGGTAACTATATGGAATGTATTTTTCCAGTTCTTCAGGTAAGATATATCAGCGTGAATGATAGTTATGATTCTGCAAACAGCTTTGGTTCAACCGGAGGTATGAGTGTTGCGCTGAAAAACCTTGTGAATGCATTGTATTGTAAGGATGCATCCAAAAAGGTAAGAGCAGCTAAGGCAGTGTTGGCTAAGCAGGGAAAATACATTGCTGCATTTGCACCTTTTGGATATCAGAAGAGTGAAGATGATAAGCATATGCTAGTGCCTGATCCCGTAACGGCACCTGTTGTCCGGCTGATATTTGAACTGGCTACTAAAGGAATGAAATATACCGAGATAGCCAATTATCTGAATGATAATGGATATGACAGTATATTTGAACATTACCAGAAGTTGGGTGTCAGGAGATGCTATGAGAGAGATATTGGTGAGCATATGTGGAGTCCCAGCAACGTTATGGGGATTCTGTACAATGAAGTCTATATTGGTTCTGTAATCAACAATAAAACAGCCGATAACATTGATACCGGTCATCAGGTTGTGCAGAGAGATAAAGAGGACTGGATAATTGTTGAAAACTGTCACGAACCATTAGAGGGCGTAGGATAGAATTCGACACAATTCATGGAGTCAAAGGTGAAACACATGATGCGACCCTCTACCTTGAAACTGATAGGCAAAGGGCATCAGATTTAAATAGAATTCTTCCATATTATGGCGTAGGTAAAATCGGAGAATCATACTTGTTTGATTATAGTCGTAAACTTGCGTATGTTGGAATGAGTAGACCTAAGAAATTATTATGTGTAGCGATGCAAGACAAAACTTATGAAAAAAGTAAGGGCGTGTTTACTGACGATTGGGAAATTATCGATTTGAGGGAATAAGGATTTATGAACATAATTTGAGCCAGTGGGAAAATCTCGCTGGCTCAAACTATTGTTTGGGCTATTGGGAATAATCTAGATGTATCCATTCAAATAATGTGCCATCATGATTGACTTAAAGTGGGTTGTTGCGTAGATGTTAGTGTGAATAAAGATATTGTTTACTTTCTCGCTTAAAGATGTTCGGAAGTTGCGCGAGAAAGTAATGGATATAGTATATTTACCGGAAAAATCCTTTGACAATGAAGAAAAATTGGATATAATAAAAGTGAAATGAATAATTTCAAAAATGTGAAAGGAGAGTTCTGTATGTTATATGATTATATTATTACCAATTATAAAAAAGATGAACCAATCTTTCTTGCAGAGCTTCCTGGCAAATCCAGAGAATCTGTAAGGCAAGAAATGAAGAAACTTACAGATGAAGGAAAAATAGAGCGGTTATACAATGGCGTGTATTATCGTTCTTACAAAACTATTTTGGGAACTAAGGGAAAGGTATCGGTTGAAAAGTTTATACAAAAGAGGTATTTAGAGGCTGACGGAGTGGTGTCGGGATATATTACGGGTATCCAGCTTGCGAATATGTATGGTTTTACAACGCAAAATCCGTCTTGCTATGAGGTATGTTCTAATGAGGCATCTACCAAACAGCGTAAAGTAGATGTAGATGGCAGACAGATTATTGTTTACAAGCCGGTTGTAGAAGTATCAAAGGAAAATAGAGGTGCATTGCAATTTTTGGACCTTATGAGTACGATTGACAGATACAGCGAAATTAGTGGTGATGAATTTACAATGAAGATAAAGAATTTTATTTCTACTGTAGGAGTCGATTTTGAGCAGGTGAAAAAATATTTATCGCTATTTCCGGATAGAGTATATCGGAATATTTATCAGGGAGGTTTGATGAATGAATTGGTATAAAGAGTATCAAACTGAATGGAAAGAGATTATTGAGACGGTGGCCAGAGAATTAGGCAAAAGTGAGCAAAACCATGGAGCTTTGGCTTACAATGCTACAAGCAAATAAATGAAGGATCTGCTAGAAAGATGATAAAGCTTGGAAAGGACCCAACCGGTTATTGTGATACAAAGATGATTGCTGAGTGGAAGATGGATTTTATGGCGAAAGAGATTCTTAGCTCGATTTTTACAGACAAGAAAGTTAAGGCCATCATCCAAAATGCGTGTGATATTATTGAAACTTGCTATCAGGAGCAGTATAGAGCGGATGCGGATAAGCATGCTATTAAGAGAGAAATCGGCAAGGTGCAGGCTAAAATCAGTAATTTGGTAGATATGCGTACAGAAGGAGATATTACTAAGGAAGAATATCGAAAGCGCAGAGATAAGTTGAATGAGGAGATGAATCAGCTTCAACAAAAAATGAATATAAAAACTGTGCCAACTGAACCAGAGCTACCATTGGATATTAATGCTATTCCTGAGACTCTTTCAGAGATGTTGTCATTCAAAAGTGCGTATGTTGACCATGAAATTATCGAACGCTTTGTAAGCCGGATTAAAGTAATTGGTTATGATAAGTATAAATGGATTATCAATTTATCCGGTAAGGAGTTTGATGAAGCAAAAGATATGGATTCGGAGATTCAGATAACAAGAGTGTTGTCTTTTGAGGAAGCAAGAGCATGGAGAAAACTTTCCGGAGATTATGTGAGAAATCGCCAGTGGAACGATATTGAAGTGGATATCAGAATTATATAGTGAAGTAAGGACGAGAGGCTTTCGGGTCTCTCGTTTTTGCTGTGTAGAAAACTAAATTGGGAATTGAGATATGGATATAAAATGATATAATTGGAGACAGAGGAAACTTTGAAGTTTTACTTGAGGTATTTTGAAGGATTTAATAACTGCTATATCTTGATATAAAAATCTCTACAAACTATTGAAAACATTAAAGTTAAGGGAAAGAAAAAATTAAACTTGAAGGAGAAGTAAAAAATGAGTTTACATATTGAGCCTTTTGCGGTGAATGATTCTAACATTGAAGGACTTAAAATAATCAGTGCCAAAATGTCAACCGATGACCGTGGAACTGTTCGTGAATTGTTTCGTGGTAGCATATATTTTGAAGTTCTTCCGAAGACTGTAACAGGATGGAAGCAGATTAACTTAACCAGAACTAAGAAGGGAGCTGTTCGTGGACTTCATGGCGAGGCGATGTCCAAATTAGTTACTGTAGCTTATGGCTCTGTTTTCGGTGCGTATGTTGATACAAGACCGGACAGTAAGACTTTCGGTGCTGTTCAGACTGTACATATTACACCTGGCGTTCAAGTATTTGTGCCACAAGGCGTATGTAATGGTTTTCAGGCACTGGAAGATACAGAATATCTATATTTCTTTGACAATGAATGGGCTCCTGGAATGCCCGGTACAGCACTTTGTCCGTTGGATCCTGAACTTGATATCAAGTGGCCGATTCCTATTGAGACTAGTGATTTTAATCAGATTTCTGAGAAGGATTCTAAGGCTCCAACTCTTAAGGAGCTTCGTAAGACTCTAGGGATGAATTAAGCAAACAATAGTTTCATTTTGAGCTGTTTTATCTCCATAGAATTTCTCACAGCTGGCAATATCTACCTGATATAATAAAGGAAAGTGAAAATTACATAGCTTTTTGATACAAATGGGTTGTATAAAATTGCTATTATGGTTTTTGATTTATAGAGAAAAGAAAAATTCAGTTTAGAAGAGAGTTTAAATCTCAGCATTACCCCCTTCAACTATGGCACCTGCAATACAGCTGTGCACTACAAATAAGGGTTAGGGTAACACCATGTAATGTGTACTCTGCACAGGCTGCTATCAGCGAGGCACGTTAATTGAAGATGCGACGTTTTTAGGGACATTCGAAATATCCAAGGACTTCATGAAAAAGAGTGCAAAGCTCTATTATGAAGATAATGTATTTCGATTTTCTCAAAAGATGGAATTGAAGCTATACAATGTATAGGGGGTCTGCAAAGGCTCCTTATATTTTGGGCTTAAATAATAAGAAATTTTGCGTACTGTGAACCTTGTGTACATTTGAAAATTTTAGTTACAGCTGCTAGTTGTAAAATCGTGATTTATCGGATATTATATATTTAAAGATAAAATGATGATAAAATTATGATAAAATTATGATAAAATTATGATAAGTAATGCAAGGAGGTTTTTATGATACAGATTAGACCAGTTTCTGATTTAAGAAATAAATTTCCGGATGTAGAGAAGGCAGTTGCATGTGGTGAACCGGTATATTTAACAAAAAACGGATACGGTGCAATGGTTGTGCTTAGTCTGGAAGCATATTCAAGATTAACAGATGGCATTGAAGCAGCTCTTGATATGGCTGATAAAGCTGCGGAAGAAGATGACAGAAGATATACGCATGAAGAAGTTTTCTCTAACCTTAGAAGGAGGATAAATGGCTAATACAAAGTATAAGCTGTGATATTTGCCATTGTTCTATAGGGATCTGGAGGAAAAGGTTGTATATATCGCAGAGGAATTACATAATGAAAAGGCTGCAAATGATTTGTTAGATGAGGTTGAAAATGCAATATTGGAGCGTCAGACGGTGGCAGAATCATTTGAACCATATCGTTCCCTAAGGGAACGACGCTATCTATATTACAGAATTTATGTGAAAAACTTTGTTGTCTATTATGTTGTAATAGATGATGAGGGAGACGACAAGATTATGGAAGTGAGAAGATTTTTGTATAACAAGCAGAATGTAAAGCGTTTGTTGTAGAGGCTAAGTGAATAGGTATAATTAATGACACTCCAGATAGAAAATCGGGAGTGCTTTTGGTTATGGCTTTAGGACATTAATCGTAAAAATTTCTTCCGTATTATAAATAATAGATATGACATGTATATGATTACCAGTTGTTTCATTGGAAGTATAATGCATCTTGCTCCTTGATTTTTACAACTTACTGCATTCAGCGTGGAGGATTTGGGATTCCTATGCTATATATAGACTCTGGGGGGATTGAGAAAATGATATTAAGTGTTTCGAGAAAGACAGATATTCCGGCATTCCATTTTGACTGGTTTTTACAGAGAGTAAAGGAAGGGTATGTAATCAATCGAAATCCTATGTTTCCGCTGCAATTGTATAAAACACCCATCCATCCCCTTTCCTGTGATTGCATTGTGTTTTGGACAAAGAATGCGATTCCTGCGATAGAAAAACTGGAGGGATTAAGGGAATATCAGTATTACTTTCAATATACAGTCACGGGATATGACAGAGATATTGAGCAGAATCTTCCAGATAAAAAATGGATCAGGGAAAACTTTAAAGCATTATCTGATCAAATCGGGTGCATGAAGGTGATCTGGAGATATGATCCGATTTTATTCTCCGCTAAATACACACCGGAATGGCACTTGCAGACATTTGGAGAGTTGGCTTCTGATTTTAGAGGTAAAACAGAAAAGTGTGTAATTAGTTTTCTCGATCCTTACTATAATTGTGCAGAGATAAATAAGCGTCTGGGAGTGTATTTTCCAGATGGGGAAGAACTGTTTGCATTTTCGAAGCAAATGGCTGAGATCGGAAAAGAAAATGGAATTACGATTGCCAGTTGTGCGGAGAAGATGGATTTGCAGGAATGTGGCATAGAACATAATTCCTGTATAGATAAGACTTTGATTGAACGAATTGTAGGAAAGCCACTTTCACTTTCTGCTGATAAGGGACAAAGGGAAGCCTGCGGGTGTGTGCAGAGTCTGGACATCGGTACATATAATACCTGCAGGAATGGATGTGTTTATTGCTATGCAACAAAGGGAAAAGGAAAGGTAGAAGAAGTTCTTTCCATAAAGGATAATTCTTCACCAATTCTTTGCGATAGAATTTCAGAAAGAGATCATATGATAGAAAGAAAAGTTCAATCATCAGTGAGTAAGAGATACATTAAAAAATAAGTTATAGGTTAACGGTGGAAAAATGAGTATAAGATTTCTTGTATTTAGCGATCTGCATTATGATACGGTGGAAGATGGAGATGAACGAATAAGCAAAATTATAAGGAAAGTAAAAAAGAATCAGCTTGATTTCTGTATTTCACTAGGCGATTTCTGTGAACCTGTTCTTGAAAATAAAAGATTAGTAAATGCGTTTTTACAGACTAGGGTTCCTATGTACTATACCATTGGAAATCATGAGACGGATCGACATCAGTTGGATGAGATTCTTGTTTTTTATGATATGAAATCTCCATTTTATTCCTTTGAATTAGAAAATTACAAATTTATTGTTCTTAATACATGTTTTTATAGTAACGATGGTGTTGAAGAAGTATTTTATGAAAATAATTATAAGGTAAAAGGATGCGTATATCCTGTTTTGCCGCAAGAGCAGTTGAATTGGCTAAGAGAGGAACTGGATGATCATAAAAAGCACATTGTTTTTTCACATCATAGTTTTTCAAATGAATTTGCAAAACGGGGAGTTCAGAATAGGGATACTATACAGAATATGTTTTCTGCCAGGAATGTACTTCTGTGTATGAATGGACATGATCATGGTGATGCAGTAATTCAAAAGAACGGCACAACATATTATACTGTCAATTCCTCATCCAATGTCTGGATTGGTTCGCAAATTGACAGTTCGGAAACGCTAAAAGAAAAATATAGTCATCTTAACGGAATTTTAACATATAAAGAGCCTTTTGCGGTTATAGTTGAAATTGATGATTCTAAAATAAAGATTAATGGCGTAGAAGGAGAATATCAGTCTGTCACACCCGAGGATATTGGACTGGACAATTACCAGTGGAATGGTGTTTCCATTCTGCCCAAAGCCAGCTCATGGGAAATTAATTTATTGCGGTGAATGTAAAACATTCATTTTTTAAGGAGAAAATCTATGAAAAAGTGGTATGCAGAGGAATATAATTTTGAAATCGAAGTTACAGGATTTTTAAGAAGTGATCATACGGAGAATTATTGTAGAAACGGAGAAGAGATAGGTGATAAGTACGTCTGTACCTATGGATGCCGGGTCAATGAACAGGGGTATGGAATCTGTTCCAAGATGATGCAGCTTCTTTATGGAGATATGCAGGCGGTAAGAAGTGGAGGAGATCTGACACTGGTCGGTGGATCAGAGCCACTGGCAAAAGATTATGTGTGTCCGGATGGGTGTGTCTGTTTTCAAATTTATAATGGAAGTGATGACTACCGGTTGTTTTATCTTGGACAGGAACTAAAAAGCATAGAACAGGATAAGCTTTATTTCCCGGAACTTTCTCATGCATAAGCTTCAAGAATAATGTATTCTGACGTATGAAGCGGAGCCTTTTGGCAAAAATGCACAAATTATCCAGCATAGAGGTCATTTGCGGTAATCCGCAGGACAACAATCAGAGCAAAATAGCAACATAATTAATGAAAAATATAGCTGTTTGAGATCAATATAGTTTTGTGAAATAACGAAAAAAAGCGAAAATAATGATATAAAATCAGAAAAAGTGCTTGAAAACAAAGGAAATTTTTTCAGGCACTTTTTTATTTGTGACACCATTGCCATAATGTTGTTTAAATGTTACAAATATGCGAAATACAGTACAAAATTTCATAAAATTATTGACTCTTTGAGGAAAAAACCGCTATAATGTATATGATGTTTTATAATTGCTGATTTTCTGGTTGGAGGGTGTATCATGGAGGAAAGAAGAGGTATTAATCGTGTGGATTATCGCGTAAAGAGTGTGATAGTTACATGCGATACATTTGAGAAGTTTTATGTTGATGCAATTAATGTAAGTCCGCTTGGAATGGGATTGCTGGCACCGGCAGGTACACCGAATCTTGTTGGCAGACAGATTATCATCGTAGCGGATACGTTAATTATGAATGCGGATGTTCTGAGACAGGAAAAAATGGAAGATGGACAATTCCAGTTGGGAATTAAGGCACGGAAGTTTACACCGGCAGTCCTCAAATATCTGTTCGAGCATATCGCAGAATAATATAATAAAGTACTCACAGGGAATGACCTTAATATAATATGTAACAGGTAACGTAAAAAGGGAATTATTAATGGAAGGGAGATTTTATGAAAAACAACACTTTAAAAGCGCTGGGAATAGCGATTGGAGCGGCAATGAGCGTAATGCTCGCTTCTGATATGGAAGTACACGCTGCTGAAGTGTATGATGCGGAAAGCGGAAAAATTGTTGAAAGCGTTGGATGCGGATCGGATGATCAGGAAGAAGCAGAAGAAGATAACAAGACACAGATGTCGGATTCCAATAATGACAATGGAAATGATAATGCTGTTGATCTGAATAGTTCCAATGGAAATGTTGCAGATAGCAACAGTGACTCTGATAGTGACACAGATAGCGATAGCGATTCTGACAGTGATGGTGATACAGACAGCGACAGTGATACAGATACAGACACAGACACCGATACTGATACGGATACAGACACCGATACTGATACGGATACAGACACCGATACTGATACGGATACAGACACCGATACGGACACAGATACAGATACCGACACAGATACAGACACGGATACTGACACCGACACGGATACTGATACGGATACAGATACGGATACGGATACAGATACAGACACCGATACCAATACGGATACCGACACGGATACCGATACGGATACCGACACCGACACAGATACGGATACTGATACAGACACGGATACGGATACAGACACAGATACCGATACGGATACCGACACAGATACAGATACTGATACGGATACCGACAGCGACACAGACCTTGAGACAAACAACAAGGGCAATGATACCAATTTAAACCCTGATAAATCTACCGGCAATGTGGATTCATCTAAAAATGAGAACGCTCTTATTAAAGATTTTCTGAATGATATATCAGTTGGAAAAAACTATGTTATTTATGGCGAAAAGCTGACAAGTACCAATGGTGGAACAGCTCATATTGATGGCAATATTTTAGTAGATAATGTTGATAATGTGTCAGAAGGTATTAAAACGGGTGAAATATCTAAACCGGATGAAACATTAAATGATGGAAGACCTGCTGTAACACCTAAGTTTTCAATTGTTAAGGATGGATCGGATTTAGATGGAAACGGCCAGGATGGAACTTTTGATTGGATTGATGGCAATGCGATTCTGATAATAGCGAAAGATGGAAATGCAAATGTAAAAAACATAAACGATAAATCTCAGGTCGTGGCTGTTGAGAATATCAATGATCCGGAAGAGATAGCAAATGCTATTGCGGAGGCATATGAGAAGCAGGGTACAACTCTTACCGATGAAGAGAAGGCTCAACTTCTAAAGGATATTAAAAAGCAGTTAAATGTATCAGAGAATCTTAAAAACATAGCAGAGAGTGGGCAGAAGCTTGCAGATGCAGATGATACATCGATTAGAGGACTTGAGGCATTAAAGGATGTTAGAGACAGAATTGCTTCCGGAGATATTGAAGAAAGAGGTACGGTTACCATTACGGTAGATGCGGCAGACCTTGTTAATGGGGAGTTTGCTAAGATCTTTACGGATGGTGAAGGAAGCCTTTATAAACTTAACAGAGATAAAAATGTCAAGATAATTATAAATGTGTCGCATGGTGAAGCAGACATTACAATTACATTTGACAATCCGATTAACAACACCGATTATGACAATCATCTTACAAAATATGTATGGAATTTTGGTGATTACTCCGGTAAAGTAGTTATTAATAAAGATATGGGTGGTCTTGTTATTTGTGCTAATGGTGAGGTAGAGGTTAACAGTTCCTGTGACGTAAGAGTTATTGCCAAGACTATAACTAAAAATGGTCAGGAAATGCATCAGATCGAAGGCGATGATGACACCGATACGGATACAGACACGGATACCGACACCGATACCGACACCGATACCGACACCGATACTGACACCGATACTGATACCGACACTGACACGGATACGGACACAGATACGGACACGGATACCGATACGGATACTGACACCGACACCGATACTGACACCGATACCGATACAGACACAGACACGGATACAGACACAGATACCGATACGGATACAGACACAGATACCGATACGGATACAGACACGGATACCGATACCGATACGGACACCGATACCGATACCGATACTGATACTGATACGGATACCGATACAGATACCGATACTGATACGGATACCGACACGGATACGGACACGGATACGGACACAGACACAGATACGGACACAGACACAGACACGGATACAGATACCGACACCGACACGGATACCGATACGGATACAGACACCGACACAGACACGGATACCGATACGGACACCGATACCGATACGGATACGGATACCGATACGGATACGGACACTGACACAGATACTGACACGGATACCGATACGGATACTGATACAGACACCGATACGGACACCGATACCGATACGGATACGGACACAGACACGGATACCGATACCGACACAGATACGGATACGGATACAGATACTGATACCGACACGGACACAGACACCGACACGGACACCGACACCGACACGGATACCGACACAGATACGGACACGGATACCGATACTGATACCGACACCGATACGGACACAGACACAGACACAGATACGGATACCGACACAGATACCGATACCGACACTGACACAGATACTGACACAGATACCGACACCGATACCGATACTGACACCGACACGGATACAGACACAGACACTGACACGGATACCGACACAGATACCGATACCGACACTGACACGGATACGGATACAGATACGGATACGGACACGGATACCGACACGGATACAGACACAGATACCGACACCGATACCGACACAGATACCGATACCGACACTGACACGGATACGGATACTGACACTGATACGGATACGGACACGGATACCGACACCGATACTGACACGGATACCGACACAGATACGGACACGGACACGGATACCGATACCGATACGGATACCGACACAGATACGGATACGGATACGGACACGGATACCGATACAGATACGGATACCGATACGGACACCGATACGGATACGGACACAGACACCGACACGGATACAGACACGGATACCGACACAGATACAGACACAGACACCGACACGGACACAGACACCGACACGGATACAGACACAGATACCGACACCGATACCGACACAGATACCGATACCGACACTGACACGGATACGGATACTGACACGGATACGGACACCGATACGGATACTGATACGGACACGGATACCGATACGGATACGGACACGGATACCGACACCGATACTGACACAGATACCGACACTGATACAGATACCGATACTGACACCGACACGGATACAGACACAGACACTGACACGGATACCGACACAGATACCGATACCGACACTGACACGGATACGGATACTGACACGGATACGGACACCGATACGGATACTGATACGGACACGGATACCGATACGGATACGGACACGGATACCGACACCGATACTGACACAGATACCGACACTGATACAGATACCGATACTGACACCGACACGGATACAGACACAGACACTGACACGGATACCGACACCGATACTGATACGGATACGGATACCGACACTGACACGGATACCGACACCGATACGGATACGGACACCGATACGGATACGGACACAGACACGGATACAGATACAGACACGGATACAGACACCGACACGGATACGGATACCGATACTGACACCGACACGGATACCGACACCGACACTGACACGGATACCGACACCGATACGGATACGGATACCGACACTGACACTGACACGGATACCGACACCGATACCGATACGGATACCGACACCGATACGGATACGGACACGGATACAGATACAGATACAGACACGGATACCGACACCGATACGGATACTGACACAGACACCGACACAGATACCGATACAGACACGGACACCGACACAGACACGGATACTGACACGGATACTGACACGGACACGGACACTGATACTGATACCGATACTGACACCGATACGGACACCGACACCGACACGGATACTGACACGGATACTGACACCGACACGGATACAGACACCGACACAGATACGGATACAGATACCGACACCGATACTGACACGGATACTGACACCGACACGGATACAGACACCGACACAGATACGGATACCGACACCGACACAGATACGGACACGGATACCGATACAGATACAGATACCGACACGGATACAGACACAGATACGGACACGGATACCGATACCGACACGGATACAGATACCGACACAGATACGGATACCGATACCGACACCGATACTGACACGGATACTGACACGGATACGGATACGGATACAGATACGGACACCGATGATGATGGTGAGGTTCTGGGAGCAAGAAGAGGTAATGGTTCAGCAGTTCTGGGTGCAAGAAGAGGTGTTGAAAAAGCGGTTCTTGGTAAGAGACGTAGACCTGAGACCGGTGATGGCATGGCATTAGCAGGTTGGCTTTTTGGTTTGGTTTCATCACTGGGTGCGGCTGGCGCATCAGGTAAGGCTTTAAAGAAATCCCGTAAAAAGGAAGAAACTGAGGAATAGAATTATTTCATTAAAACCTGCCGGCAAAGGTTGTTTACCTTTGCCGGTTTCCTTATAAAAATATATTGATTAATGGGGGATACCATATGAAAACAATACCCAGAACAAAACATAGCAATAAATATAATCAGGAGAAAAACCGGCTGGTTTCCAAGGCTTTATTTGAAAAGAAGCTGGATGCAATGAAAGGCTATGTTGAGGAATACTTAAAAAGCAATCCGATTGATATTAAGTGTAAGGATATTCAGGATGAGGTTAAGTATACGGTGTTTGTTTCCGTCTCCGATGGGAAGAAAAGAGCCAGGGTATGTCATGCATCGGCTGCGGATTTTGAAGCTTCCTTTATGAAAGTAAGGGAAAAGGTAAGGACTGTTATTGATAAATACAGCCTTACGCCGGTGTGGATTAAAATTGATGTTGTGGATTTTGTTCAAAAAGTTCCATTTGCGAATTTAAAGAAAATTTTTCTGTCAGTAAAATATAAGGATTTTTTCAGAATGGGATTTTCGCTGGATCCATGGATGGATATAGCTTTTTTGGAAGCAGAGGCTAATTCCTATGGACTTTATGATTATTCCGTCATACCTATGAAGGCATCGAAGCCCGGTCATGAGAATGTTCCCTGTATTAACACAGAACAGGTGGAAAAATACTTAGGCTGGAATGGAAGACCGTGTTCTCCTATCATCCTGCCATTTGTTTATTTCTTTAATTGCAAAAGCTTTTTTATGGACACGGATAAGGAAATATATATGCTTTATAATGCGGGAATGCATTGTGGAAGAAGAACGATCGGAGAGCTTACTCCTGAGTTTGTAAGGGAAATTCTCACAACCTCTTCTCAGTATTTAACAAGGCAGATGTTACCGTCAGATAAATTTATATATGGTTATTTTTCACGATTTAATGCGGTAATGACTTCCTATAACATATTGAGACATACCGGAACGGTATGGTCTATGATGTGTGCATATGAGGTTACAGGCGATAATTCTTTACTGGAAACGATAAATAAAGCAATCGATTATCTTCTCACACAAATCAGTTATAAGGATAATGAGACGGCATTTGTTGTTGAAGCGGGAAGCAGGGAAATTAAGCTTGGGGGAAATGGAATTGCTGTTATTGCGCTGACGAAGCATATGGAAGTATTTGGGGATCGTGACTTTACGGATATGATTACGCTTCTGGCAAATGGAATTTTATATTTGCAGGATAAAGAAACCGGAAAAATGACTCATGTTTTAGACGCAGCCAATTTTGAGGTAAAAGAGGCCTTCCGTACCGTATACTACGATGGAGAGTCAGCATATGCCCTGATAAAGGCCTATGATATTACCGGTAATAATGCTTATCTTGATGCTGCAAGACGGAGTATTGATTATTTTATAAATAAGAATTACGTGGTATACAGAGATCATTGGCTGGCTTATGCAATGAATGAGTTTACCAGGTTTGTACATGAAGAAAAGTATTATACATTTGCACTCAGAAATGCATGGGAGAATCGCGAGAGGATTAGAAAACAACAAACCTCATATCATACTTATCTTGAATTATTGATGGAAACCTATGACATCTACCTGAGAATAAAAGAACAGAACATTTCAGTGGATTATATGAATCAGATTGATGAGGATGAATTTGTTGAGATTATCAAGTACAGGGCATTTCATATGCTGGATGGATATTTTTATCCGGAATATGCGATGTATATGGAAAGGCCGGATAAAATTCTTGGTTCATTCTTTGTACGTCACGATGATTTCAGGGCGCGAATTGATGACAACCAGCACTTTATTGATGGCTATGCCAAGTATTATAAGTTAATTTTGCATAATGGAGAATGATTGCTATATGTGGAGAATGAAGAATAATGATTTGGAAGCTCGTATTGGGATTCCGGATGGCTTTAAGGTAAAAGGGGGAGATGGCAGAGCCATTTCTTCCTGGAATGAAGTGAAAAATGCAGACGGTTATATTCTGTCTTATTACAGAGCCGGTGAACCGGAGCTGTGCATTAAAACCAGGTATTCACAAAAACCGGAGAAAACCATTCTGGGTTTTCGAAACGGGGTGGAATATCTTGCGGATGTGTGTGCATATCAATTTTGTGACGGTGTGGAAATCAGGGGGAACAAATCGGATAAAATTCCATTTGTACCTGTTTCAATGAAATTAAAGGCTCAAAATGTCATTTGCTTATCTGAAAATGAATCGAAAAAAATAGAAGTAGAATATAAAAATACCATTCCTTCCGTTAGTTTTGAATCGGTGGATGAAGATGTTGCTGCTGTGGATGAAGATGGGATGGTGACCGCCAGAAAAAAGGGCATGACGGAAGTCATCAGCCAAATGGAGAATGGAGAATGTACAAAAACCCGGATCGTGTGCGGCCGCGACCTATCGAGAACACGGGAATCAGATGCCATGATCATGCTGATGGGAGATCTGATGTGTGCGGTAAATCATCAGCGTATAGTCCAAAATAAGGAATTTGATTTTACAGGTTCGTTTGACGATATCAGCACGATTATTCAAAAGGGAGATTTGGCAATTGGTGTACTGGAAACCATGTGTGATGACCATTCTCCGTATGAATGCGAAGAACTGAGAACTTCATCCGGAAGTCCTAATTGTAATTCACCTTCAACCTTTATCGGAGCTGTAAAGGATGCGGGCTTTGATGCATTGGTTACAGCAAATAACCATAACTGCGATACGGGGGCTGGAGGATTGAAAAATACAGTTTCGTTGATCAGAAGTAATGGTATGCAAAACATAGGAACACTTAATGATAATCCGGTTTATTTTTCCGTTAAGGGGATAAAAATTGCCGTGATTGCTTTGTGTATGATTAATAATGGACACGAAGCTAAAATGAATTTGTGGATGGAGGAGCTTGGCCGGTACAAAACAGAATTATTTAAACAGTATGTTGATGAGGCAAGAAAAAATCACGCGGAATTCATTATTGCATATCAGCATTGGGGAAAGATGAATTCCTCTGAGATAAAACCCGCTCAAAGGAAAACGGCGGAAGAAATGGCAGAAGCAGGAGCTGATCTGATTGTTGCATCGCATCCTCATTTGATGCAGAATTATGAAATACTTACCACCTCCGATGAAAGAATGGTGCCATGCGCTTATTCATTGGGAAATTTTCTCACATCAATGAATGAATTCAGTGAAAACAGACTCGGTGCGGTTATGTGCTGTAAACTGCATAAGAGTCCGAAGGGTAAAGTGTCGTCTGCAATATCGTTTATTCCGACAATAAGCAGAGACGATGCTTCCTGTGGTATAAAGATAGGAATTGCCGGTGGAAAAGAGAGGGAAAGAATTGCGGAGCTCCTGTCAGAGAATGCCCGGATGATACCCTCAGTGCCGGAGCCGGACGTGATGCTGCAGGGCTCTGTTGTGTTGAAAAAAATATTTTCTTATTTGCCGGAGTGCCGGATAAATCAGGATGCGTGTATTATTTCCCAGTTATCCATACTGAACGGTAAAAAACAGGAGTTGAAGGAACGGTGTGCAGAGCGGGTAAGGATAGATATAGAAAAAGACCTTGAACAGTGCCTTTCAAAAAACCGGGCAGAATATATGATAGTTGATTTTTATGCTGCTGCAGCAATTTCTCTTTATAAAATGGATGATAATTATTACACGGCCTCCGATGCTTTTGTTTTATCTGATTTTTACAAAACAAATAAAGACAAATTTGAGAAACAGACACCTCCGTTTAGTGAAAGCTTCTGGAAAGAACAGATTAGGAAATATGCCGGACTTTTACTGAAATATTATCCTAAAGAAAAGATTGTATTAGTTCGACTGAGCTTTTCTGAGACACTGGTAGTAAAGGGAGAGATGAGAAACGGTAAAAACCGGAGCGCCTTAAATAATCGTATCAGGGAGCTGGAGAGCTATTTTATTTCTATTGTGAATCCGGTCGTTATTGATATAGCAGGGCATTATTTCGGAGATGCACAGTCCACCTCGCCGTCTGCATTTGAGGAACATTTTTATCTGGATACTGCCCATAAGCTGAGAGATATTTTTGAAAGTAAGAGTCATCAATTTTATTATTCTGAAGAGAATCAGGAATTCAGAATGGATAGAATATTAAAGTATTATGATAATCTGATGGCACGCGGTTATCAAAACAGAATGCTTAATCAGGAGCAATTGGCAGATAAAATCATCATGTATTCGTCTAAGGAATTTATCCGGTCACATTACCATGGAATAATGGAACTGATGAGACATCATGTGGCAGACCTTGAAGAAGCCGTACTTTATCTGGAAGAAAATGAATTAAATAACGAACTGCTGAGTGCAGCCAAAGCAATTCAGATGATTATAGAGAAGGATCTTTCCGGGTCTTATGAATGTTATCGGATATTATTCATATGGAAAATGCAGATTCTGAAGGAGATGGCATTACAGCTCTCGGAAATGGTCGGCTTCAGTGTTTGTGAGGACGAGTGTGAAATTCTCTTTCTGATAAAAAATAATGGGAAAGCCCTGGAGCAATTTTTATCCGCTAACCACAAAATAAAGGTGGATATCTGGGGAAGCTGTATTTCCAGGGAGATAATGAATCGAAATAAGCAGGATATAGTGGTGAATAAATATATCTTCAAGCAGCCGCATTTACTTGCCTTTGAAACTCCGGTTCCATGTGATGTTCCGAAGGATAACAGTTTATTTGAGAACAATTCCTGGCGAAGAAGGACCATTGAAGAAGCATTCCGGCATTCGGGGATAGATGTCCTGAAAGCATCATCAGCTGACTGGATCGTGATAGATTTTTATGATTTGATCTGTAATGCCGTAATGTTCAGGGGACAATTGTGGGAAATAGATGATTTTGTTCAAAGAACCGGATTTTATAAGCAGGTATCAGGAGAATGCAGCCGGAATACATATTTCTTTGAAAACTATGATATGGAATATGCCGGTGAACAAATGACAAGGCTTGCCCGGTTTTTGCTCGGAAAATATGGAGAAAACATAATTCTTATAAAGACAGACCTGAAGGATACCTATATTGATCTGGATGACAGGCTGCAAAAGTTAAACAGCGGAAGCGAAGATCTGGAAAAGAGAAAGCAGGCAATTTTGCAATATGAAAAGATGTTTGAGGATTTGACGAAATGCTATGTGATCGATATTTCAAAGCATTATTTTGCGTCGGATAAATTTCCGCTTGGTGGTGCTCATATTGTCCATTATGAGGATGAGTTTTATAATCAGTCATGCTCCATATTAATGCAGATTTTTTCGGGATCCGGGCGTAAATACTATGATGAGGCGGATGACAGGTACCTGTTTATGAGAGACCAGAGGCTGAATCGCGGTTAGTATATGAAGGGAGAATCGTGCGATAAAAGATGGTTCATATTGCTGATGATGATACTCATTACCGTCCGGATCACTGGTTGTGAGAATTCATACGCTTGCAGATGTAGCAGTTCAGCCGTGCCTGTTCATAAGCTGCCGGAAACGGTTGACAGATGAATTGTGGTGTGTGATACTTTGAAATAAAAACAGACATAAGAGGAAATACTACCAAAGAAAAAGGTCTGTGCAAAGAAAGGATATCGAAAATGATACAGACAGTTTTACTATTTATTCTGGGACTTATTCTGATCTGTCTTGGGGGTGACCGGTTAGTGGATGCGGCAGTAGCAATTGCCAAAAAGCTGGGGATTCCGGAGATTGTTGTAGGAGCAACCATAGTAAGTCTCGGTACCACCCTTCCTGAAATTCTGGTATCCACAACGGCAGCATTTGATGGATCTGCCGCAATCGCAGCAGGAAATGCATTTGGCTCGATCATCTGTAATACGGCATTGATTGCGGGACTGACCCAAACGATTCGCCCATCAAAGAAGATTGAGGCAGCGGCAATCCGGTGGAGAGGGATTTTTTTCTTTGCGGTATTGATCGGCATGAACCTGTATGCTTATCTTACACAGAAATTCAATCGTCCGGCAGGTATTGTGCTGATCCTGCTGTTTGCGGTGTATGCGTACCTTAATATTAAGAAGGCTGGATCTGAGGGCGAAGAGAGTGAGAATGGAGAGGATGGGAAGAAAGAAGGAGGCCCGATCTGGAAGCATCTGCTTGTTCTTGTGGTATGTGCCGTGCTTCTTTATTTTGGTGCTAATCTGCTTGTGGATAACGGTATTCTGATTGCGGAAGCCCTCGGTGTGCCGGAGCGTGTCATTGCGGTTACATTTATTGCACTTGGAACTTCCCTGCCGGAACTGGTGACGTCCCTGGTTTCGATTATTAAGGGCTATGGAAATGTCGGACTTGGCAATATCGTTGGAGCCAATATCCTGAATATGCTTCTGGTAATTGGTATTCCTTCTGCAATCGCAGGTATTCCATTGGAACGATCCACGGTTTTGATCGACATTCCGCTTGCCTTGCTTGTTATGGCAGTGCTGCTGATACCGATTCTGATCCGGAAGAAATCCTCCAGGGTGCAGGGAATTGTATTACTTGCCATTTATGCGGCATATTGTGTTGCTTCTTTTATATAATTCATAGGAAGGCGCTTCGCTTATAACAAAGATCCGGTAATGCCTGGTGTACAGGCATTACCGGATCTGTATTATAGCGGAACTGTTTGGACGGAGAATGTCGAAAGGGGTTGCGAAAATGAAAACAACGTATTAAAATAATAAAAATGTAATAGAAATTTTATAGAAATTTAATTTTTACGGAGTGAATCAATTAGGAATGCAATATACGAGAGAAACCGCAATTGCACGGTTAATAAAAAGCTTCAGTTCCTGCTATGACATTCATCCGGTCGAAGATGACCGGAACCCAATCACAGCTCGCTGTGATTTTTTTGAGCATTCAGGAAGATATGTGATATCGAAAAAGGCTGAATTGTGGACAGCAGACAACGAAGAATTTCTTTATCTGATAAATATTCCGCATTTAACATGTGAACTGTATGAGAAGTGGCGCGATTATGTACATGCGGATGGGATGGAAAGGCTCCACATCGGGCCGGGACATATGTCTTCTTTTATTACACCTGTTTTTATCTGTGACACGTGTGAGGAGGACGCAAGACGGGCATTGAAGAAATGCCGCATTTCCAAAAGTTTTCATTTTTCACTGCATGGCTGGATGGATCATCATACGGCTCTGGTGGAGCTGTCAACAGGACAGATTGACGCGAATCCGGGCGGCCGTCATACAGCGAAATTTTTGAAAAAAGTACTATATTCATCAAGAATGAAGGGAGATAAGTAACATGAATTCATTAGTACTTCTTCTGATCTGCGTTGCCATTCTGGTAATCGGCTATATCTTTTACGGTGGCTGGCTGTGTAAACAGTGGGGCGTAGGCGAAGGAAACAAAGAAACACCTGCACATACTATGGAAGACGGTGTGGACTATGTACCGGCAAAGGCTCCGGTTCTGATGGGACATCATTTTTCATCCATCGCAGGCGCTGGTCCTATTACAGGACCGATTGGTGCAGCAATTTTCGGATGGCTGCCCGTAGCCCTCTGGATTTTAGTTGGAGGAATTTTCTTCGGTGGTGTACATGACTTTGGTGCGCTTTTTGCTTCTGTCCGCAATAAAGGTATGTCCATTGGCGAAATTATTTCTACTAATATGAGCAAACGTGCAAAGAGACTGTTTATCATTTTCTCTTATCTGACACTGATCCTTGTGGTAGCTGCATTTGCTTCTATTGTAGCAACTACCTTTGGTGCAGTATATGATGAGAGTGGTGCAGTAGATATGGTTAAATCTGCGACTCCTGCATCGGTAGCAATGATTTCCCTGCTCTTTATTGTTGTGGCTATTATATTTGGTTTCTGTGTATACCGTCGCAATATGCCGATGGGAATTGCTTCCGTAATCGGTGTACTTGCAATCGTTGCAATTATGGCAATCGGCATGAATTTCCATCCGCTTTACCTTTCCACCAAGACCTGGATGTGGATTGTTGGACTTTACATTGCCATTGCTTCCGTAACACCGGTATGGATTCTGCTTCAGCCGCGTGATTATCTAAGCTCCTTCTTATTATATGCAATGCTTGGCGTAGCAGTATTTGGTGTCATTGTAGCACATCCTACCTTTGACTCCAGCTTCCCTGCATTTGGCGGATTTGCAGTAGACAATGGCAACGGTACACAGTATCTGTTCCCGGTATTGTTTACAACTGTTGCATGTGGTGCAATTTCCGGTTTCCATTCACTGGTTTCTTCCGGAACGACCTCCAAGCAGCTGGATAAGGAAACGGACGCTAAGCCGATCGCTTACGGTGGTATGTTATTAGAGTGTGTACTTGCCGTACTTACTCTTTGTGCAATCGGATATGCATACAAGTGGAATGCAGCAAATCCGGACAACGCTTTAGTTGGTGCAACCGCAATCTTTGGTGGTGGTATCGCCCACATGATCGATGATGTGATTCCCGGAAGCTACAAGATTTTAAATTCCTTACTGGTATTAACTTATTCCGCATTCTGTCTGACCTCCCTGGATACGGCAACACGTCTTGCACGTTTCATGTTCCAGGAGTTCTGGCTTGAACCCGGACAGACACCGAAGGATATCAAGGGTGGATTCAGGAAGGTTATGGTAAATCCGTACTTTGCAACCATCCTTACCGTAGTTCTCGGTATCTTGCTTGGTATGACCGGATATGCAAAGATCTGGGGTCTGTTTGGTGCAGCCAACCAGCTTCTTGCAGGTATCGGACTTCTTGCTGTAGCTACATGGCTTGGCAATGCAGGAAAGAATAACAGAATGTTCTTAATCCCGATGGCATTCATGATCGTAGTAACCATCGCTTCCTTAGCAATCACGGTGAAGAACCAGATCGGTATGATTGCAGCAGGCGGAGCTGACTGGGGTCCTTATGCACAGACCATTTTAGGTATTCTGTTAATTGTCCTTGCAGTCGTTCTGGTAATCGAAGGTGTACAGACACTGAAGAATCAGAAGGGCAAAAAGGTAAATGCATAGACTCTGATTTGAACTTATTGATAAACTGAATTTCAGAGGCAGATTTTTAAAGAGACATTCGTGATGGATGTCTCTTTTAATTTACAGAAAATGGTCATGCAATTCGTTGTTCTACATGGATTTTGCAGGCAGAATACAAGTTTAGCACTTGAATTATGCGCTTTATATAGTTATAATATAACTTATACGAATACACAGGAGGAGAGGCATAGTGAAAAACAAAATTGACAAAATGTTAAGAGACAGACCCATCAAGGATAAATTAAATCTGGTGTTCCGGATGGTAACGATTTCCTTTTTATTACTTGTTGTTGTATCTCTTGCAGAGATGGTTATGAGTAAGAATATTCCGGGGATTATCGTGATTTTAGTACTTGCCATTTTAGGGGTAGCATTTAATGCCTATGTAATGAAGAGACTTGCAGCATTACTGGTTGCACCGATTGAGAGTCTGGTGGTGGCGGCAGAGAAGATTTCCCAGGGAGATTTTGAAATCGGAACACCTTATGAAGCAGAGGATGAGTTAGGTGGTCTTTCCGATACCTTCGAGACAGCAGCAGGTGTATTAAAGAAGGTGATTTCCGATCTGTTAATGATCGTAGAGAGTTTTTCAGTAGGTAACTTCAATGTCAGAAGCAGCTGCCCGGAGGCTTATGTCGGACAGCTACGCAGTGTACTGGATAAATTGAATGAAATGGTAGTGAAGATCAGTGAGACCATGCATGGCATTCAGGAATCCGGTGAACAGGTATCTGCAGGAAGTGGTCAGCTGGCAGAGAGTGCACAGGATATTGCGGAAGGTGCAACGAACCAGGCAGCAGCCGTAGAAGAACTGGTAGCTACCGTGGATGAAGTAACCAATCAGGTATTAGAGAATACGAAATCTACCGATATTGTCCATGACAAGGCGAAACAGGTTGGCATTGAAGCCAGCAACAGCCAGAAGAAGATGGATGAACTGGTAGAAGCAATGAAGAAGATTAATACAACCACACAGAATGTTGAGAAGATCATTGCAGATATTGAGAATATTGCATCCCAGACCAATTTACTTTCCTTAAATGCTTCGATTGAGGCGGCACGTGCAGGAGAAGCAGGACGTGGATTTGCCGTTGTTGCTGACCAGATCAGACAGCTTGCAGAGGAAAGTGCGAATTCCGCAGTAGAATCCAAGAAGCTGATTGAGCAGTCCTTAAATGAAGTGGAGGATGGCAATAAGGTAACGAAGGAAACCGGAGAAGCTATGAAGAAGGTTATGGATGAGCTGGATAAGATTATTCAGGAAGTAGCTAACATCCGTACCGCATCTGACAGACAGGCTAAATCTGTAGAAGAGATCCGTAAGGGTGTGGAAGACATCAACGATGTTATCCAGTCCAATTCTGCAGCAGCAGAGGAAACTTCTGCTACGAGCGAAGAACTGGCAGCATCTGCCTCTACTTTAAGTGAGCTGTTAGAGAAGTTTGTTCTTCGTGATTAGCAGTACTGCGGGAATATGATGCTTGAGAGATATACGCATAAACAATTCGGCAGCTTATGAACGGGTATGGCCGAACGGTTACTGTGAAAATGTAAAATGAAATCCCGGTGAGAGAAATTCTTGCCGGGATTTATTTTTGCTTTGCAACACCACTCGCGCGCGAACTCTTTATTTAGATCGTACACATAAGTTTTTGTAACATTGTGTGAGTGCGCATGTTACATGGAAACCTGAAAGTGAAATTCCCCGTTGCTGGCGGAGAAGCCATATACGCCGCCATATTTTTCAATAATAGAAATCATGCTGATGACACCAATTCCGTGATTGCTCTTATGGGAAACGGGGATCTTATTCTCGAAGACCGGTTCCATGGAGTAGGTGTTGACCATATTAATACAGAGGCGGTTGCTTTTTTCGTAGATCTTAAGTTTGATGTAGGCCTTGTCCGGGTGTTCCATCTGCTCACAGGCGTGAATGGCATTTTCGAATGCATTTCCAAGCAGACTGCATAAATCCATAATCTGGAAACGGGTGAAGTCTGTTGCCGTAATCCGGATGTCAGTTTGTATATTGCCTGCAGAAGCTTTGTCTGCATAAAAAGAGAGAATCAGGTTTAATGGTTCATTCGCTGAGTACCGTGTGAACCGGCTGCGCTCCAGATCATCATAGATTTCATTGATATAGTTGAGAGCAGTTTCTTTCCGATTCTCCTGAATGCAGGATTGCAGGAAGTTCATGTGATGCCGCAGATCGTGGCGGTAAATTGCTGCCTGTTGTTCGGATTTCGAAAGCTGGGCGATTTCCTTCTGGGCCTGTGTCGCAGCTGCAGTAAGGAGGACATTTGCCTGCTGGGCTTTATGTATCTGGCTGGAAAATTCAAGAGAAAGCATGGAGAATATAAAGTACAGTATAACGATTGCACTGTCCATGAACTCCACAACAACGGCGCCTCCTGTGTAAAGCAGATCGGTATATACCGTAAAGGAGTATTCCAGAATATAATATATAATGGGCAATAGCATGAACAGACTAAGAAGCATCTTACTTTCATGCTGCAGACGGGTGATACAGGGGGCTACATAACGGATAATCAAAAGCAGGAGCGGAATCGTGATCAGGATGGCTCCGATATTGGAAAACATAGGATCATTGCCCGCAAAGGAGGCGATCAGCGTACCGAACCATTTACGCGGTGTACAGAACAGGTAGGCAGCGAGCACGGCAATGATGGAAATATAGGTGTTTCTGTGGCACACAAAGCGGATTAGCAGAATTAAGGGCAGATGGATAAGAAGCGGATAGCATTTATAGACAACGGCCTGACCAAGCAGCAGATAGCACACAAGCTGTACGGCACTGAATCCGGGCAGCGTCAGGGCATAGAGCCGGCGGTGTTCTTCAAACGGAAGGTCTGCCATATAAAAAGCAGCAATGATTCCGAAGAATAAAACAAAGGCATAATTGATCAAATTTGCAATGTCAGCAGCGTTCATCCTAAAATATCCTCCATCTGATAGGCCAGATAATATTCCTTGATTTCAACTAACCGGCGCTGGGCTAAGGGAATGCGCTGCCCGGTCTGCATCTGAATATCGGTATTTCCAATGGTACTGATATAACTCATGTTTACGAGGAACGATCGGTGCGGAAGAAAGAATTCCCGGTTTTTAAGCAGATCCTCACAGACGGAAGAAAAGCGTCCGGTACATTCTAAGACTTCTCCGTTTTCCAGATGGTACAGAATACGGCGCTCCTGCGCTTCCGCATATACAATCTGGGACAGCCGGATCTTACGGATTCCGATGGAGCTTCGCAGAACCACATACTTTTCCTGCCTGAGAGACGCCTCTTCTAAAAGCTCGTCAAGGGAAGCAGCAAGGAGCTCTGTGGAAACCGGCTTTAAGAGATAGTTACTCGCTTTCACCGAATAGCTTTCAACAGCAAATTCCGGTGAAGAGGTCAGAAAAATAATGTGGGCAGCACGGTCAAAGCTGCGGATTTCTTTCGCCAGTTCGATTCCGTTAAGAGCAGGCATTAAGACATCAAGCAGATAAAGGTCAAATTCACCGGGAGCGGTATTGGCCAGTTCAGTACTGCTTGAAAAGGGTCTGCAGTTAAACGGAAGATTTTTGCTCTTAAAATATTCTTCTATAAAAGTTGAAATGTTCTGTAATTCAATTGGATCATCATCACAAATGGCAATTCGCATGTTGAGACCTCTTGGGGGATTTTTATTTGTTCATATCACTCACATGCCCGTGCTTCGCACTATCTGCCCGTCTTCGCCGGGCGCATGCTCGTTAATAAGCGCATGAAAAACAAATGCCTCCAGAGGAGGCGCTTGTTTTTCTTCTGCGCTTATTACATTATAACATGGAGCGGGAGAACCCGTATATCCCAATAATCTGTAATTCATGTCGAAAAATCTGTAATTCACGTAATCTGTCCCACAAAGAGAGAATTTTAGTGTAAAATAATAACTGTAAGTAAAAGGTTTAGGGGATATATATAAATGAGAATACCCTTCCTGAGTGACCCATCTGTATATGCAGAGGATCACTCGGAAAGGGTATTTTCCTGTCCGGAAGCGGATTTACGAATTGACTTTTGGAGTGTTAAGAGCGATGGGAAGAAAGTAATGGAGGGTCTTGCGTTCCGTATAGGGAAAGGATATACTTATCATATATGCTACAAATGAAAAACAACGATACGGAGGTATTGGCATGGAGCATAATACAGGTTTTATGGATCAGAAGAGAAAAGAGAGTATGAACAGCTTCCCGATTTCCAGTGCGGAGGATATGCGGCTGGTTGTAGAGTACATGGAAGAACTGGAAGGGAAGGACGAAGCAAAGCAGAAGGAGCAGGCCTCACGTATGGATGAACTGACCGGTGTATTTGCAAATGATTATTTTGAAAAAAGAATGCAGATAGTGGATCGGTCCGAAGTTGTTCCAGTAGCAGTAATTGAAATTAACATCAATGACTGGAAGTATGCAAACGATCATTACGGAGATGAAGAAAGTGACCGTCTGATCCGGATTATTGCGGATATCGTACGGGAAGAGGCAAACCCTTATTTTGTAATCGGTAGAATTGACGGAGATGTATTCGGAGTTCTGATTCCGATGGTAGAAGAGGGAGAAGCGGAGGATTATGCACGCAGAATTAAGGAACGATGCGTAAACTATGAGGATGAGAAGCTGGCACCGTCTGTGGCAATCGGTATTGTGTATAAGAATAATATCGAGCAGTCGGTACAGGATCTGTTTTCCGATGCACAGTATGAGATGTTCGAGGATAAGCTTGCCATGAAACAGGAACCGGGCTACCGGGAACGTCTTGAGGGCAAGGAAAAGTAATATTAATATTAAAAGTTATTGAGACAGATGACCAGTAAAAGAAAGTGGTCATCTGTTTTTATTTTCTATATAATTTGTTCACAAAGTTTTTATAAATTAAACACATTTGATACAAAAAAGTAAGAAAATAAGAGAAAACGCGAGATATTACAAGAAAAAGAGATATATAGAATTGTGATAGAATTTGCAAAGGAAGGCATATAAATTTAATATATGATTTAGATGTTAGCACTCAATATAAATGAGTGCTAATAAGACAAAGGAACATAGAGATTTTTAAGATATAACAAGGAGGCAGTAAATCATGAAATTAGTACCATTAGCAGACAGAGTTGTTCTGAAACAGTTAGTTGCAGAAGAAACCACCAAATCCGGTATCGTATTACCCGGACAGAACAAGGAAAAACCCCAGCAGGCAGAAGTTATTGCAGTAGGCCCCGGCGGAGTTGTAGACGGCAAGGAAATCAAGATGGAAGTAAAGGTTGGAGATCAGGTTATTTACTCCAAATATGCTGGAACTGATGTGAAGATCGAAGACGAGGAATATATCATTGTAAAACAGAGTGATATTCTTGCAGTGATCCAGTAGGAAGCATCTGCTTAAGAAGCTTTGTTAAAAATTTCAGTGGTTAAGAAGTATTTCTGAAGTATTTCGTAAGAAGTATTTCAATCAAAAGACATTTCATTATGGAAATGAAAGAGAAATAATTTAGTGGATTTTCAGGAGGAAAAAATCATGGCAAAGGAAATTAAATATGGGGCAGAAGCCCGTGCAGCATTAGAAGCCGGTGTTAATCAGTTAGCTGACACCGTAAGAGTAACACTTGGACCTAAGGGAAGAAACGTAGTTCTGGATAAGTCCTATGGCGCTCCGTTAATTACAAACGATGGTGTTACCATTGCAAAGGAAATCGAATTGGAGGATGCATTTGAAAACATGGGTGCACAGCTTGTGAAAGAAGTTGCAACCAAGACAAACGATGTTGCCGGTGATGGTACAACAACAGCAACCGTACTTGCACAGGCAATGGTCAATGCAGGTATGAAGAACCTGGCAGCAGGCGCTAACCCGATTATCCTTCGTAAGGGTATGAAGAAAGCAACAGACTGTGCAGTAGAAGCCATTGCAAAGATGAGCTCCAAGGTAAACGGTAAAGAGCACATCGCAAGAGTTGCAGCAATTTCTGCAGGAGATGAAGAAGTAGGTAAGCTTGTTGCAGATGCAATGGAGAAGGTATCCGGTGACGGTGTTATTACCATCGAAGAAAGCAAGACGATGATGACAGAGCTTGACCTGGTAGAAGGTATGCAGTTCGACAGAGGATACATTTCCGCATACATGGCAACCGATATGGATAAGATGGAAGCGGTTCTTGATAATCCTTACATCCTGATTACGGATAAGAAGATCTCCAACATCCAGGAAATCCTTCCGCTGTTAGAGCAGATCGTACAGTCCGGTGCAAAGCTTTTAATCGTTGCAGAAGATGTAGAAGGCGAAGCGCTTACCACCCTGATCGTAAATAAATTACGTGGTACCTTCAATGTTGTTGCTGTTAAGGCACCCGGTTATGGTGACAGACGTAAGGCAATGCTTGAGGATATCGCAATTCTGACAGGTGGTCAGGTAATCAGTGAAGAGCTTGGTCTTGACCTTAAGGAAGCTACTATGGCTCAGTTAGGCCGTGCGAAATCTGTTAAGGTTCAGAAGGAAAATACCGTTATCGTTGATGGTGAAGGTGATAAGGAGGCAATTGCAGCCAGAATCAGCCAGATCAAGAAACAGATCGAAGAAACCACTTCTGATTTTGATAAAGAAAAATTACAGGAAAGACTTGCAAAGCTTGCAGGCGGCGTAGCAGTTATCCGTGTAGGTGCTGCAACCGAAACCGAAATGAAGGAAGCAAAGCTTCGTCTCGAAGATGCACTTGCAGCTACCAGAGCTGCAGTAGAAGAGGGAATCATTTGTGGTGGTGGTTCTGCCTACATCCATGCATCCAAGGAAGTTGCAAAGCTTGCTGACAGCCTTGAAGGTGATGAAAAGACCGGTGCACAGATCGTATTAAAGGCACTGGAAGCTCCTCTGTTCCACATTGCTGCAAACGCAGGACTGGAAGGAAGCGTTATCATCAACAAAGTAAAAGAATCTCCTGTAGGAACAGGATTTGATGCATTAAAAGAAGAATATGTGGATATGGTTGCTGCAGGTATCCTTGATCCTGCCAAGGTAACAAGAAGTGCACTTCAGAACGCAACAAGCGTAGCTTCCACCTTACTTACAACCGAATCCGTAGTTGCTTCCATCAAAGAAGATACCCCTGCAATGCCTGCAGGCGGCGCCGGAATGGGAATGATGTAAGCGTATAAACAGACGATGCGATAAAAATAAAGGAGCGTCTCCCCAAGCTCGCTTGGAGGGGGACGCTCCTTTTATTTTTATCATACCGCTGTAAGCGGTAGCCACATAAAGAGGTAACACCTCTTTATGTGGCTAAGCATCGGCCTGTTTATACGCTTACATCTATGTGAGTCTAAGCATCGGTCTGCTTACACGCTTACATCTATATACAAAATCAAAAAGGGTACTTGTTTTTTCAAGTACCCTCATGTATAATTTACTCAGAAAGTGAATCGGATGTAACTCCGATTTGCCCTCAGTGAATTAATGATTATCTAAAGAAATAGACATCCTCACTTTGGACGGTATGGGATGTTTATTTTTTTTATTATGAGAATGTAACAGTTCAGCCATGCAGAAATGATTGTGTAAGATGACCGTGGGAGCTTGCTCACTAAGGGCAGCTTATACAATCATTTCTATAGGGCGGACGCCCGACATGAAATAAGTTGCCGGAAAGCACGTATATTTGTTAGCCAATCTGTACAATCCGGCAGCTTATGAATGGCCATGGCGGAGCTGTTACATGAGGATAGAATCTGCTTTCTTCACGGATTGACTACATTCATAAATAAATATATAATAATATGGATATTGCTAATAATAACAGATAAGTTAAAATCAGCAGGTAATTTTTACTAAAATGCCAAAGGGTGATGACATGACAGAAGAAAAGGATACCAGTAAGACAACAGGTGAACAGGTTAAGAGCGAGATGGTATTCGACGATGGTCGGATCGAATCCATTCAGGAATTTCAAAGTCCGGAGCAGTTATATCGGGATCTTATTTTGCGTGTGCGCAAATACCATCCCTCCGATGACATTTCCCTGATTGAGAAGGCATACCATGTGGCCTATCAGGCACATAAGGATCAGGTACGGAAGTCCGGAGAGCCTTACATTGTACATCCCCTGTGCGTCGCGATCATTCTGGCAGACCTTGAGATGGATCAGGAAACCATTGCTGCAGGACTTTTGCATGATGTGGTGGAGGATACCATTATGACCGGGGAAGAAATTGAGAAAGAATTCGGCCCGGAGGTAGCTCTTTTGGTAGATGGTGTTACAAAGCTGCAGAATCTGCATCTGTCAACCGATCAGGACGGCAAGCCCGACCGGCTGGAAATGCAGGCAGAGAATCTGCGTAAGATGTTTCTTGCCATGGCGAAGGATATCCGGGTAATTCTGATTAAGCTGGCAGACCGTCTTCATAATATGCGTACCCTGAAATACCAGAAGCCGGAGGCACAGCAGCGCATTGCGCGGGAGACACAGGAAATCTATGCCCCCATTGCACAGCGTCTCGGTATTTCCAAAATCAAAGTAGAATTAGATGATTTATCCTTAAAATATCTCGAACCGGAGGCGTATTACGATCTGGTAGATAAAATTGCAATCCGTAAAAGTGAACGTGAGAAATACATTCAGGATATCGTGGATGAAGTCAGCGAACACATTAAAAATGCCGGAATCGAAGCCCATATTGACGGACGTATCAAGCACTTTTTCAGTATCTATAAGAAAATGAAGAACCAGAATAAATCCATTGAACAGATCTACGATCTGTTCGCGGTCCGTATTATTGTAAATACTGTCAAGGACTGCTATGCAGCACTTGGTGTTATTCATGAAATGTATAAGCCGATCCCGGGACGTTTCAAGGATTATATTGCCATGCCGAAAGCGAATATGTACCAGTCCCTTCATACGACGCTGATCGGGAAGAGCGGGCAGCCCTTTGAAATCCAGATCCGTACCTATGAAATGCATAAGGCTGCGGAATATGGTATTGCAGCACACTGGAAATATAAGGTTGCTTCCGATGGCAAGAAGATTGAGGACTCCGAGGAAGAGAAGCTGTCCTGGCTGCGTCAGATTCTGGAATGGCAGCAGGATATGTCTGATAACAAGGAATTCATGAACCTGTTAAAGAGCGATCTTGATCTGTTTTCCGACAGCGTTTACTGCTTTACCCCGACCGGGGAGGTAAAGAATCTGCCGGCAGGCTCTACGCCGATTGACTTTGCTTACAGCATTCACAGTGCAGTCGGAAACAAGATGATTGGTGCAAGAGTAAACGGAAAGCTCGTAACGATTGATTATGAGATCAAGAATGGTGACCGGGTGGAAATTATGACGTCCCAGAATTCCAAGGGACCGAGCCGGGACTGGCTGAATGTGGTGAAGAGTACCCAGGCCAAGAGTAAGATCAACCAGTGGTTTAAGAATGAATTCAAAGAAGAAAATATTGTAAAGGGTCGTGAGCTTTTACAGGCATACTGTAAGGCAAAGGTGATCGACACCAATGAAATCATGGTGCCGGAATATATGAATGCGATCATGAATAAATATGGCTTTCATGACTGGGAGTCCGTTCTTGCAGCTGTCGGACATGGCGGTTTAAAGGAAGGGCAGATCATTAACAAGATGCTCGAGCTTTATGAAAAGGATCATAAGAAGGAGCTGACGGATGAGGAGGTTCTGGCAGCTGTTACAGAGAATGACCAGCAGAAGAACATCCCGCATATGAGATCCAAAAGCGGTATCGTCGTAAAGGGAATGCATGATCTGGCGGTACGTTTTTCCAAGTGCTGTCTGCCGGTTCCCGGAGACGAGATCGTTGGTTTTGTAACGAGAGGACGCGGTGTTTCCATTCATCGTACCGACTGCATTAATATCATTAATCTTCCGGAGATGGAAAGAGTGCGTCTCATTGATGCCGAATGGGAAGACAATGCGAAGGATGCCGTAGATGAGAAGTATATTGCGGAAATTAAGATTTATGCAATGAACCGGAACGGACTTCTTGCAGATATTACGAAGATTCTTACCGAGAAGAACATCAGCATCCGGAGTCTTAATACGAGAGTGAATAAACAGGGTTATGCAACACTTGCTATTGCATTTGAAATCAACAGCAGGGAACAGCTGAATACGCTGGTGGATAAATTACGCAGCATTGAAAGTGTGATGGATATCGAGCGAACCACGGGCTGATGAAACTGGTAATGAAACAGGTAATGAGACGGTTTGGAAAGGAAGCTTATGGCAGAGTTAAAGGTTGATAAATTTACATTAGGTGTGTGTGAGACGAATTTTTATTATGTATATGAAGAAGGAAAGAAGGACGTGATCGCCTTTGACCCGGCAGACCGGGGAGAGCTTCTTTATCAGCAGCTTACTGCAAAGGGCTTTCATGTAGCTGCAATCTGTCTTACGCATGGACATTTTGACCATATCTGGGGTGTGGAAGGCTTGAAAAAATGCAGCGGTGCCAGGGTATATGCCTATGAAGGTGAAAAAGAGCTGTGTGAAAGCGATTCCTTAAATGTTTCACGGGACGTAGGAAGACCATGTACGGTTACCCCGGATGTTCTTTTGAAGGATGGACAAAAGGTTGAAATTGCCGGGATGCAGTTTCAGGTGATTGCAACACCGGGACATACAAAGGGGAGCTGCTGTTACTATTTTGAAGAAGTCGGGGTGCTGCTTAGTGGTGATACACTGTTTCAGGATTCCGTGGGAAGAACGGATCTTCCGACAGGCAGCATGAGCGCACTCGTGAGATCGGTCCGCGAGAAGCTCATGGTACTTCCCGATGATGTGACCGTATATCCGGGACATGGGGAATGTACCAGCATCGGACATGAGAGAAAATATAACGCATTTCTTTAATCGAAATGAGAAGAGGAAGAGATGAGCAATTTATTAAGTGTACTCGTAAATCAGAATGGATATGAATACGATATCCATTCTCTGGTAAAAGCATTTTATCCGGCACAGGACGTCAAGGTCTTTGTGCCGGATTCTGATGAAAAGGATATTGTGAGCTCCGATGAAGGACTTCCGGATCTGAAAATTGATTTTGAACCGGAAATGATCCGCATGAGCATTGTGGATGGTGGCAGGGGAAGAACGGATTTTGGCGGATATAAGGTAGAGCTGGAAGACGGCATGGACCGGCCGCACATCAAGAACTGCCTAAAGAAGCTGATCTACACAGCACTTTCCGAGCATACCGGCAGGCAGCTTCCCTGGGGAACCCTGACCGGAATCCGCCCGACGAAGATTCCGATGACGATGATGGAGGAGGATGTTTCGGATGAGGAGATCATGCAGTATATGCAGGATACATACCTCATCAGTAAGGAAAAGGGAGAGCTTGCCATTGAGATTGCCCGCAGGGAAAAGGCCCTGCTTGATACCCTTCATTATGAAGACGGATACAGTCTTTACATTGGGATTCCGTTCTGCCCGACCACCTGTCTGTACTGTTCCTTTACCTCTTATCCGATTTTTTCCTGGGAAAAGAGGGTATCGGAGTACTTAACGGCACTGGAAAAGGAAATTGACTTTGTAAGCAGCTTTTATCGGGATAAGATTCTGGATACGATTTACATTGGAGGCGGTACGCCGACTACATTAAAGGCGCCGGAGCTGGAGCGGCTTCTTTCTTATATTGAAGCCAAGCTGGATCTGTCCCATCTGCAGGAATTCACGGTTGAAGCAGGAAGAGCGGACAGCATTACAAGAGATAAGCTGGAGGTTTTAAGGAAGCATGGAGTTACCAGGATTTCCGTGAATCCGCAGACCATGAACCAGAAAACCCTCGATCTGATCGGCAGACGCCACACCGTGGAGCAGGTAAAGGAAGCATTTGCCCTTGCAAGAGAGGTCGGATTTACCAATATTAATATGGATATTATCTTAGGACTCCCGGAAGAGACAGAAGCGGACGTGCAGTATACGATTGATGAAATCGTTAAGATGCAGCCGGACAGCCTGACCGTGCATTCCCTTGCCATCAAACGGGCATCGAAGCTCAGTCAGTGGATTGAGGAAAAGGGAATTTCCATGCTGAACAATACAGAGGAAACCATGAAGATTGCCATGGAGGGGGCAAAGCAGCTCCGGATGGTTCCATATTACCTCTACCGCCAGAAAAACATGTCCGGCAACTTTGAAAACGTCGGCTATGCGACCGAAGGTAACTTTGGGATCTATAATATTCTGATCATGGAGGAGAAACAGACCATTGTGGCACTGGGTGCTGGTTCCATCACCAAGCGGGTTTATCCGGATGGACGGATTGAAAGATGCGATAATGTCAAGGATGTCGGGCTTTATATTGAAAAGATTGAAGAAATGATGGAACGGAAGAGGAAGCTTCTTTCTGATCCATTAGAATGAGCAATGAGGAAACTGGAACTGTTTGTTTTTAAAAAGGACGAATTCATTTTGTAAAATGAGTTTGTTCTTTTTCTTTACAAATATAGCGGACAGGGATATAGTAATTATATTGAATTATAATTCTTACAAATGGTGTATTCTGAAAACATTGCTTATACAAAATATCAAAAACTAATTCCTAATAAAAAGTGAATATGGAACTTGTAAACAGAGAGTAAATCCGCTATACTATTGTGTATAAAACAATGCAGAATCGGAAAGGCGGTAGAAAGATGGAAGAGATGAATCAAAATGAACTTGCTGTATTTGCGTATGCGTGTCAGTTGTTGCTTAACAATAAATTATATGAAGACCTGAATAAACTGTTGGAGTTTGCAAAGAACAAAGGGGTTGCGGTAACCTCGCCAGGAATTTGAGTTTGTAAAATGTCAGAATAAATTAGAACAGGATATCCCTAATAAAAAGCGAATATGGAACTTGTAGACAAAGAGTAAATCCGCTATACTATTGTGTATAAAACAATGCAGAATCGGAAAGGCGGTAGAAGGATGGAAGAAATGCAAAATCAGGAATTATGCATTCTGCTGGAAAGTATTCTTGCACTTCTTGAAACTGGTAATGTCGATCGGGCGAAAGAAATTTTACAGAATGCAATTAACAGAATGGATAAAGGATCCACAACCAGTGCGAAGGAATAGCAGTTAACTCTACGGAGCGTGGGTTCCGTTTCTGAATCGTTACCTCTATTATAAAGGTGTAAAAGGGAACCGGACGAATCAGGTGGAGGATGAGGTTATGGATCAGAAAAAGACAGGACAATTTATTGCTGCGTTTCGCAGGAACAGAAATATGACGCAGAGGCAGCTTGCAGAAAAACTGGATATCAGTGAAAAGACTATTTCAAAATGGGAATGTGGAAATGGTTTACCGGAAGTAACCTATATGGAGACCTTATGTGAGATCCTTGGGATTACGGTGAATGAACTCCTGATGGGAGAGCGGATTGACATTGCAAGGCTTCTGCATAAGCTGGATTGCACAAGACTGGAACTGTGCCTGTGTGCATCCTTACATAACTGTATAATGAGCATTTACTGGAAAGAAGCAGGGATGGAAGCTGTTATTGGATTGGAGAAATTCCACAACTGGAAGAGTTCCTGGAACGGTATTTATAGTCATAGAATTTTATATTGTTTAAGATTTGTTTAGGAAAAACCCTTCGTTCTGTTTAAAGCAGCATGTTATGATAGCTGCATAAACAGGACAGAAGGGTTTTTCTGATCTTAAGAAGGAAGGCATAAGAATGAATATAGAATTTCAGATTATGGATTGGATACAGAGCATCCGGACACCTTTGGGGGATGTTGTCCTGCTTTCAGTCCGCATTTGCACATGATACCTATGGAAATGGTTATAGCGAAAAACTCACCGATATGTCTGCAAGACTGGGATCCGTGCTGACGGTGAACGGGGATTCCTACAATAGCTTGCCGTAATTCATATTCTGGACTGCTATAATCCTTTCATGGATTTTGGAGGAAATGCCGTCTTTGTACAATATATTTTAATCGCATGTTCCCTGGTGCTGGGGATGTCCTATATCTTTGCAGACAGGAAAAAGAAACGATAAAGAAAACATTATTCCATGAAGGATGAATATTGCAACGGATGCGGACGAAGAATGCATAAATAAAAAAATCGCACTTGTGAAATGCATTTGTACTGAACGGAAATCTTCCAAACAGACTTGCAAAATGAGAGAAAAGTGAGTAAGGTAGTAAATAAGAAAAGTCTGTGGGGGATTTTTATGGAATTAATAAATCAGATCTTTGCAAAAGAAAATGTAAACAGTGGACGGCAGATGGAAATTGACCTTGCCAAGGTGGTTTTCGTACTTATGGTGGCTGCCGTACATATTACCATTGACTGTGTACCGGAGGAAGCCCTTTCTAAAGGGCTTCCGTATGTATTTGATTCCGTCATCGGAGGACCGATGATTGCACCGGGGCTGATGTTTGCGATGGGAGCCTGTCTTGTTTACAGCAGGAGACAGGGGTGGAAGGATATTTTCCACAGAGGAATTTTTATTTTCATTCTTGGATTTGTCTTAAATCTATGCCGGTATACGATACCGGATCTGATCGGGTACGCAATTTCAGGAGATGCCGAAAGGTACCTCGACCCGATCCTGTACCAGACCTTTAATAATGATATTTTTCAGTTCGCCGGACTGGCACTGATGACCATTGCCCTGTTTCTTAAGTTGAAATTAAAGGATGGAGTCATGGTGGGGATTGCCCTGCTTGGTTCGATCATAGGAACCCTGCTTAACGGAGTGGATGTAGGATCTGTGCCCGGGAATATGATACTTGGGTATTTTGTCGGCGTGGAGGACGCAGCCGGGGAGGTGCTTTCGTATTTCGTGTATCTGAACTGGCTGATCATGCCCGTAAGCGGATATGTCTTTGGCAAGCTTCTGAAGCGTATGAAGGACAAGGATCTGTTTTACCGGATGGCGGTACCGGTCTGCCTGCTTGTGGCGGTTCCTTATTATGTGCTTCATATCAGAAACCGGATCGGCATGTTCGGCCTGGGAGAGTCGTGCTATTACCATGTGACCACACCGGATGTATTAATCTGTCTGGTGACGGCAATCGGAATGTATGGAATTTATTACTTTATCGGAAAGCATCTGCCACAGAAGGCAGTTGCAGCAGCTTACCGGATCGGTGCAGATATGACCGCCTTTTATTTTATCCACTGGCTGTTCGTTGCAGCTGTCATCTATCTGGGACTGTATCTCATCCGTGGGACACAGATTCTTCCGATGCCGTGGATTCTGGTTCTTGCGGTACTGGTAACGGTAGTTTCGCTTGTGTTTGCAGATCTCTGGATGCATAAGTGGAAGAACATCGTATTCCGGAAAGCACGAAACAATCCGTAGGCATCATAGTTGGGGGCTTTTGACCCCAACATCATAATATAAAGCAGTAATAGAAGACAGGAATCAGGAAATCAAAGGAAAGAGGAATTATGAAAAAACGGAAATTAGGAACCAAGGTAATTATATTGATGGTGATATTTTCACTGCTTATTATTGTATCCACCTGTATTGCAGTCGTGGTGCGGTACCGGGAGGATGCGTTGGAGAGGTCACGCGGACAGGCGTTTGCCTATGCAAAGACGGCAGCAGCTTATATTGATGGAGACAGGATCGAAGGATACTTAACGACCTTACAGAAGGATGAGTATTATGAGCAGGTGGAGAATTTTTTAAATGCCAGCCAGGACTATTCAGATCTTAAATATTATTATGTCTATGTGCCTTATGAAGATGACCTTGTTTATATCTGGGATGCAAATGAGGAGGAGGGAGCCTGTGAATTAGGTGACCACGAGGATTATATGAAGGGTGGTAAGGAGGTTTCGTTTGCGGCCTTCCAGAAGGAGCCGGAGGAGCGTGCACTGGTTTCCATGGACGAAACCTATGGCTTTATCACATCGGTGGTTTCCCCTGTTTATAACAGTAACGGTGATCCTGTGGCACTTGTCGGCGTGGATATTTCGATGCCCGGCGTCTGGCAGTCGATTGCAAAATTTATTTTTGCAGCGAGCATCAATATCGTGTTGGTGATTCTGGTTTTCAGCGCCGGACTCTTTGCCGTGGTAAGACAAAGGCTGATTCATCCGATCAGCCTGTTAAACAAGGCATCCGGAGAGATGGTAAGCAATCTGGCATCCGGAGAGGTATTCCGGATTGATGTACATACAGGGGATGAGATTGAAGAGCTTGCCCGATCCTTTGAGAAGATGTATGAGGAAGTCGGGGACTACATCCGCAGGCTTTCCGAGGTCACTGCCGAGAAGGAGAGAATCGGTGCAGAGCTTTCTGTAGCAACGAGAATTCAGGCGAATATGCTGCCAAGTATTTTCCCTCCATTCCCGGATCGGAAGGATGTGGACATTTATGCAACGATGCATCCGGCGAAGGAGGTTGGCGGGGACTTCTATGACTTTTTCCTGATGGATTCGTCACACCTTGGTGTCGTGATTGCCGATGTATCGGGCAAGGGCGTACCGGCAGCTCTCTTCATGGTAATTGCGAAGACCCTGATTAAGAACCGTGCCCTGATGGGAGGAACGCCTGCGGAGATTCTGGCTTTTGTAAATAATCAGTTATGTGAAAATAACGAAGAGGAAATGTTCGTAACCGTATGGCTTGGCATCCTGGATCTGACAACCGGCCTGATGACGGCTGCCAACGCAGGACATGAGTATCCCGTGCTGAAACGTGCCGGAGGAGAATTCGAGCTGTTCAAGGATAAGCATGGATTCGTTCTGGCCGGAATGGAGGATTCCGGATACCGGGATTATGAAATCAGTTTCGTACCCGGAGATATGCTGTTTGTTTATACGGATGGAGTGCCGGAAGCAACGAACGCACAGAAGGAGCTTTACCGGACAGACCGGATGGTGGAGGCACTGAACCGGCATGCTTCGGAAGGGTGTGAAGGGCTTCTTCATGAAATGAAGGAAGAAATTCAGAGCTTTGTACAGGAGGCTCCGCAGTTTGATGATATTACGATGCTGGCGCTGACCTATTACGGACCGGAAGAAACTAAGACCGGGGAATAATTGCTTTTTGTACGAGGAAGCCTCTTGCAGAAGGCGGTAGGATGTGCGATTATGGGTTTGTTGGAGATCAGGTGAAAAACCCAAAATAAAACGGGTAAGCTCAGGCGGTGCTTCGGCACCGCCTTTTTAGAAGGTGGACAGACCATGAATTATACTTATATCGTTCAGTGCAGTGACGGAACGCTTTACACGGGTTGGACGAATGATCTGAATAAGCGCATAAAGGCACACAACAATGGAAAAGGTGCGAAATATACGAAGCCAAGGCTTCCGGTAGAGCTTGTCTATGCGAAAGGGCATGCAACGAAAGAGGAAGCCATGAAGGATGAGTACCGCATCAAGCAGCTTTCACGCAAGCGTAAACAGGAGCTGTGTAAGGAGTATGAGGAAGAGCAGAGAGAACTGCAGGAGGAGCATCCGGAGCAGGCTGTTTCGTCTGAGGAAAAAAGCTCCGGGGTCCTGAAAGATAAAGATATCCGGGAACCCTTATTTGAGTTTCTGGAGGAAACCTATGGAAAGGTCCGTATTCTGGAAGAAAAGACCATGGGACGGTCGCGGGCAGATCTTGTGATGGTGGCGCCGGAATGTCTTTATGGCATCGAGATTAAAAGTGATGCGGATACCTATGCAAGGCTCAAAAGGCAGGTAAAGGATTACGATCAATACTATGATTACAATATCGTGGTTGTGGGTTCCACGCATGCCATGCATATCGAAGAACACGTGCCGGATTACTGGGGCATTGTTACGGTGGAGCAGATGAATGGAAAAGCAGACTTTTATTTCCTGCGGCTTCCGAAGGAGAATCCGAAGCGGAAATGGGAGAGGAAGATGCAGATTCTGTGGCGTCCGGAGCTTGCCACAATTCAGGAGTGGTTAGCCATGCCGAAGTACAAGGAAAAGAGCAAGCGGTTTGTGGTGGACAAGATTCTGGAACGTGTCTCGGAAAGGATTCCGGAGGAGATATTAAGCAGACAAATCAGTGACATTTTGTTTGAACGGGATTATAATACGATAGCGAAGACTCTGACAGAGTACCGTAAGGCAGAACGGAAGAAGAAGGGAGCAGCATCATGTCGTTACAGAAAGCGGAAGCATATTTAGAGAGCAAAGGATTTTCAGATCATGTCATTACGTTAGGGGAGTCCACGGCAACGGTGGCACTGGCGGCGCAGGTCCTTGGTGTACAGCCCGGAATGATTGCAAAGACCATGTCTTTTTTACAGGGGGATCAGGTGGTTCTCATTCTGACCGAAGGAACGGCGAAGGTGGATAACCGGAAATATAAGGATACCTTTCATGTGAAAGCGAAGATGATCCCCTTTGAAGAGGTGGAAGAAAAGGTCGGCCATGCACCCGGTGGCGTCTGTCCGTTTGGCGTAAATGAGGGCGTTATCGTATACCTGGATGAAAGTCTTAAGAAGTTTGAAATGGTGTATCCGGCAGCAGGGGACGATCACAGCGCAGTAAGATTCACGATCCCGGAACTTGAAAAAGCTGCAGACGCACAGGGCTGGATCGATGTCTGCAAGGAAGAAGCATAGAAACAGAAGAAGCATAGAACTAGAAGAAGTATAGAAATAAAGAAGCACAGAAACAAGAAGTGCAGAAACAGTTGAAGAAAAGAAGGAAAATAGGTACAATATTGTTCTGACAGAAACATAACGAGGAAACAGGAAAACAATCCGATTAGAAAGTTGTGGGTACATATGGCGAAGTATACCAGACAGGCGATTATGCTCTGCCTGCTTAAATTACTGGAAGAAAAATCCATCGATAAGATCACGGTCAAGGATATCTGTGAACGGTGTGAAATCAACCGGAATACCTTTTATTACTATTTCAGTGATATTTATGAGGTACTCGATGCACTAATTGAATATGAAACAGAGCAGTCTTTGAAGGAAGAGGATGCAGAAGCCTCTTTTTATGAGGAGCTGCTGCATAAGTATCATCTGGTTTTGAATTACCGGAAAGCAATCGGGCATCTGTATACTTCGAAGAACCGGGAGCTGATATCAAATTATTTTTATACGGTCACGGAAGCCTTTGTCATGAAGCATGTGCAGAAGGAAGCAGAAGGGATGGATGTGCCGGAAGAGGAGATCAAGTTTATTGTGGACTTTTACAGTAATTCGCTGATTGGAATGATGCTCCGGTGGATTAAGGAGGGTATGCCCGAAAAAAAAGACCATCTCATTCAGAAATGGTCCGTATCATATCAGGCTACCGTGAAGATCCTGTTGCAGGGGTGTCTTGCCGAGCAGCATCCGGGAGCTTCGGTGTTTAAGCGCCAAGCTCACGATCCTTTGCCATAAAGAATAATGCAATTGTATCGGGGCCGACATGGCTTCCGGTACAGTAATCATAAGAAGTGTTGATGAAGCCCCGCAGCTTCAGGCGCTTCTTTATTTCTTCCATCACATAAAGAGAATCCTCATACGCATCGGCATGGGCAATGCCGATGATCTGATTTTCAGGATCTACGATGTTATCACAGACTAAAGAAACCAGTGCATTTAAGGCTGCCTTCCTTCCACGGCATTTCTTAAACTGTACAATGTAGCCGTCTTTATTTCCACGAAGAATCGGCTTGATGTTCAAAATGTTTCCAACAAAAGCTGCAGAACCGGAAAGACGGCCTGTTTTAGCAAGATATTTTAAATCACCTACGGTGAAAACGCCGTTCATTTTAGCCGGATAGGTTTTGAGTATGTCATAAACCTCGTCAATTTCCATTCCCCTGTCACGCATTTCGCTTGCATAGATGGCGAGAATTCCCTGTGCAAGAGAAGCATTTAAGGCATCGATAATCCGGATTTTGCGTCCCATCGGAGGATTCTCCATCAGCTCTTCCATGGCAATCCGGGCAGAGTTATAGGTGCCGCTGATATTCTTGCTTAAGGAAAAATATAACACATCCTCACCGTCTTCCATAACCTTACGGAAAGCGGCTTCAAAGTCTCCGGTACTGATGAGGCTTGTCTTGACATCAGCGCCGTTGCGCATGGCGTCATAATAGGTCTTACCCTTCGCACGTTCCTCTTCATAAGTCAGCTCGGGATCAAAGCATATCAGCTTTTCTCCATTCACATAATTAACAAAGGAAAGTACCTTAATATGATACTGCTTAACAAGTTCTGCGGGGATGTTTGCTGCGGAATCTACAATGATCTGAAACATATCTTTGTCCTACCTATAATTATTTTCCTCTCCATTTTATGTAGTAAATGAAACTATGTCAAGTGATTTTGCAAAATCAGACATTTTTCAAGGAATGCCTGAAATTTAGGACGTAAGCGTTTCTTTGTCCATAGGATACCGGGAAGAAATAAGTTATTCTTTATTTGACAGTGAAGGAGGCGGATAGAAATGAAAAATTTGAAGATGATAAAAAATATATATCTGTTATTGATTGTGTGTTCCATTCTGGTAGGAGCGGTATTGCTGATCTGGCCGCAGATGGGGGTCAGTGTGATGTGTAAGGTCTATGGCGTGTTCCTGCTGATCTATGGACTTGGCAAGCTTTCCGGATATTTTACCGGTGACCTGTTCCAGCTGGCATTTCAGTATGATTTCGGACTGGGTATTGTTTCCCTGATCCTTGGATTTGTTCTGTTATTAAGAACAGAGCACATTGTAGAATTCCTGGCTGTGTGCATCGGAATTTTCATGCTGGTGGATGCCACCTTAAAGATCCAGACTGCAATTGATGCAAAGAAATTCGGGATCAGCAAATGGTGGCTGATTCTCATGATGGCTATTATGGTTGCTTTTGTGGGAGCATTGTTGCTGCTTGCTCCGTTTGAGACAGGAAGCGTTCTGGTGCGTGTGCTTGGACTTAGTATCTGCATTGACGGTATCATGAATCTGATTGTGGTAATGAGTACGGTACGCAGCATCCGTCGCAGCAGGGAAGATGTGATTGATATAGAGCTGTAAGAGAGCAGTCGGAGGAGAGAACCGGAATATCGGGAATCGTACTCCGGGAAAGAATAAGAAACAGAAGCAATGATAGGAACAGAAAGAAGGAATAAGGATGATTTCAAAAATAACTCCTTTACTCATGATATTGGTAATTGCATCGATATTAGGTTATATGACGGAGAATATCTGGGTGGGACTCCGGTTCGGTTACTGGGATAACCGGGGCATGATGATGCCCGGACTTCTTGGATACGGCATGGCAATTGTGGGATTGTATCTGATTCTCGGACTGCCGCAGAAGCCAATGCTGTTTGGACATGAGTTTTTCTTTGAAAATTCCCTGCAGGGCATTGTGTTCTACTATGCGGCAGCAGGAGTGCTTGTTTCCGTAGCAGAGATTATCCTGGGGAACTTTGTGGAAAAGCACTGTGAGATTGTCTGGTGGAATTATACGGGACTGCCGCTTCACATTGGCAAATATACCTCCGTTCCGACCTCGATGGGATTCGCAGCAATGATTACCCTATTTATGGGATGCGTTTTTCCGAGGTTATATGCCTGGGTGGTACAGATTGAGAATCCGTCCCTGTCAATTCTGACCTTTGCCCTTACAGGACTTCTTGTCATGGATTTCGGCTATGCAGCCAGATATATGATCCGGAATAAGAGGGTAAACAGGCTGTGGCAGATCGAATGGAAGGGTGGCTTCGCTGTTCATAAGCTGCAGGAAGAAGAGAACTGGGAGAACGTTTCCACCGATCAGAAGTATCAGTTTTAATTGGTGGTTTATATGGAAGAAATACGAGGCTTTCAGAGGTTGCTCTGGGGGCCTTTTTTCTGCTTTCTTGTCATTCATGTCGAAAAATCTGTAATTCATGTAAACTTCCCCACAAAAAGAAGAAAAAAGTGTATGATGCCTTATGAAAATTAAATATGGAAATCCAAAGGAGAAAATGAACTATGAAAAGAAAGTGTTTAGCAGTATTACTGGCAGCAACAATGGTATTAACGATGGCTGGATGCGGAAGTAAGGATAAGGAGGTTACCGGGGATTCCAGTACGGAAGTTACAGAGTCCGTGACAGAAGATACAGAGGAAACAGAAGAGGAAGAAGCCACAGAAGATGCAGAAACAATAGAAGATGCAGAAGACGTTCAAAGCAGTGAGGAAGACAATGAAGCACTGGCTGCAGAGGTCGGAGAATTCTTAAATGGCACCGTCTGGGCAGGAGCCAATACCGATTATACACTTGTAATGGCATTTTTACTGTCTGCAGACGAATACTATATCGGAATTACGGATGCAGAAGGGAATATCGAAGAGCATCAGGGTACATGGGATATTGATTATGACAATATCTATCTTTATGAAAATGATGCGCTTATGGATACCTTAAGCTGGGATATGGCAGAGGATGGATCCGAATTCTATATCATGGTTGACTCTTCCCAGACAACCTTCGGACTGATCCAGACCGATTCCAACAATCTTGAAGACAGCCTGGATGCAATCGCAGAAGAGGTGTTTGGATCAAACTAAGTTAAGAACTGATGTGGGAATTTTCGGGATTGCTGTAAAGCCACGGCTTTAAGTTGCTATGCATATGAGAAAATGATCCAGAGAAGCTGCCAGTGGCAGGTTCGGTTGGTGACAGTAGTATATAGGAGAAGTTGAATAAATGAGAAAGCATATATGCACGCGTGAAAAAGCAATAACAATAATATTATCCTTTGTAATGATCATAGGATTGCTTGGGGGAATGAAGCTGGATGTAAGGGCAGAAGAACAAGTGATTGATAAGGTAGAGATAAAGATTGATCCACCAGTGGGAGGAAAGCTATTGTCTACCGCGTATACGGTTTATACATCCGGAGTTAAAGTGACGAAATTTGAATGGCAGTGCGGGCTCAAGACAGCAACAGGCACAGCTACTTATCAAACAGCATATCAGTTATATCTCTATTTGGAGCCGGAAGCTAACTATAAGTTTAAAAGTGGTATGCAGGTAACAATAAATGGTAAGGACATGTCATTGCATTATGATTTTTTAAATGCACCTTATGTTTGGGATGTATTTAACACAGAACCCAAACCTTCCGATGAAGGAGTTGAAATAACAGAGGGAAATAACTCTGTATACAAACCGGGCAGTAATGAATCATTATTTTTTTGTGGAAACGATCAATCTAATGCTTTAAAGGTAGTCAAGGTTGATGGAAAGGATGTAGTTGGCAACGCTTATGATAAGAGTGGAGATTCCTTAACGTATATTATCTTTAAATCGGAGTACTTAGAGACTCTTGGTAATGGGAAGCATAACATAGAAATGATTTGGGAGATAAATGGAATAGAAAAGTTGGCAACAGCTTCCTTCTATGTTGGAGAAGTTGTACCGGGAAATGCAGACGCCAAGCAGTCTGAAAGCAATTCAGAATCAAAGCCAAAGCACACCTGCAATTTCGAATGGGTAATCACACTTGATCCGACAACGGGAGCAGATGGCTTGGAAGAATACAAGTGCATGGGCTGTGGCGTCGTGAAGGAATCCCATCCGATCCCGGCAAGTGTTGCAGTGATTAAGGACTTTTATGGAAAGGTAAAGGAAGCACCGGAAAAGGGAAGCATTACCTATGACGCCGGTAAGCTTTACACGATCAGCGATTATGTCTTAAAGAAAATGGCAGAGCGTAAGGATGTGTCCGTAACTGTTAAGTTTGAATACCAGAGCAGGAAGTATCAGCTTACCTTCCCGGCGGGACTGGACTACAGTGCGGTTCTGACCGATGAAGAGACCATGTATGGGTATTTTGGTGCAGCGGCTAAATTAGTTCTTAAAGTAACAGAAGTTTAAAGGAGAAAATGAATAAATGAAAAAACATATATATGTGTGTGAAAAAATAATAACATTTGTGCTGGCATTTGCATTGATCATAGGACTTTGGAGTAGCATAGGAGTTGATGCAAAAGCGGCAGATGAAGCAACAATTTATAGAGATGGGGGAGGTTTAATAAAATCAGGAGATATAATTAATACAGGTGACACCGTTGTAATTAATGTGCCGAATGGTATAAACTCAATATATATAATATGTTATGAAAGGGAAATTGGTCATGAGCATGGTGCTCATGATGATTTTAAACCAACAGCCGGAGCAGCATATACATTTCCTGAATTTCATAGTACAAGCGGAAAAGTATTTAGTAAATTTCAATTTAAAGGATCATCGGTGTATCAGTATGATAATACGATATTACTTGTTTTTGTTGATTTGATAGATGATTCAACGGAAATAGTTCCTGGTGGTAATATATCGGGAGGAAATACCTCAAATGGAAATACCTCAAATGGAAATACCGCAGGAGGAAATAAGGCAGATGACAATGTTACAAAACACATCTGCAGCTTCGAATGGGTAATCACACTTGACCCGACAACGGGAGCAGATGGTCTGGAGGAATACAAGTGTACCGGCTGTGGAGTGGTGCAGGAATCACATCCGATTCCTGCAAGTGTTGCAGTGGTTAAGGACTTTTACGGGAAAGTAAAGGAGGCTCCGGAAAAGGGAAGCATCACCTATGATTCCGGTAAGCTTTATACGATCAGCGATTACATTTTGAAGAAAATGGCAGAGCGTAACGATGTGGCTGTAACGGTTAAGTTTGAGTATCAGAATAAAAAGTATCAGATTATCTTCCCGGCAGGTTTGGACTACAGTGCCGTATTGAATGATGAAGAATCCATGTATGGATACTTTGGCGCAGCGGCCAGGTTAGGCCTTAAAGTAACCGGGCAATAACTGGGTAATAACCGGGCAATAACCGGAAAATAACAGGGTAATAGCCGATAACAGGTGGATTATTAATTAAAGAAAAAGGTATTGAACAGTTACGAACAAAGAAAAGGGCAGCAGGATTTTCCGTTGTATGTGAGGAATTTCCGGCTGCCCTTTTGAATTTGTAAGAATACAGTAACCATTCAGAAAAATCCATTTTCGCGGAATGCCGCACCAGGCAAAAAGGGTTGGTTCAGCTTAACATCCCGCCTAACATGCCTCCGCCGGCACAGAGGGCAAGTACAGTAAGTGTATGCATGGTGGACAGGTCACCCGGGGATTTCATGATCATGGACAGAATCAACAGGATGATAAAGTAAATGCTTCCTGCGAGCAGGCCCCAGAGGAATTTGCGGCTGCCTTCCCGTTTACCGGTGATGAAGCCGGCAAAGAAGGTGGTAATGACATAGATTGCGGTGATACAGACCGTAACGATTCCCTCCGAAAACCGCAGCCGGTACATGAGAAATGCCAGAAGCAGCAAAAGGATACCGGTTAGGATGGCACAGAACAGAAGGCATTTGAAGAAAAACAACAGTCTTTCATTTACCTGAAGCTTTGTTTTCATAATATTTCGTTTCCTTATGTGTGTTTTATGTAATATTTATATGTAGGATCTTGACACAGAATACCCGTTATTGTATCATTTTTAGCAATAGACAGCCGAAAGGCATTAGAAAGAAGGAGTGATTTTAATTTTGGATACCGATGGTGTCATGCAGCTTATTGCACTTATTATTTTAGTTTTGTTATCTGCGTTCTTTTCTTCCGCAGAAACGTCACTGACAACAGTGAACAGGGTAAGACTTAAAACGCTTGCAGAGGAAGGAAACAGGAGGGCGAAGACCGCACTGGAGGTTTTGGATAAATATGGAAAGATGCTCAGTGCGATTCTGATCGGCAATAATATTGTCAACCTGTCGGCCTCCGCACTGGCAACGACACTTGCGATTCATATTCATTTTACAGTCGGAATTGCAACGGCCATCCTGACGGTGGTGATTCTGATTTTTGGCGAGATCGTACCGAAGAACATGGCAATGATTAATTCAGAAAAGATGGCTTTGCTGTATGCTTCCATGATTTCCGGGCTGATGAAGCTTCTGACACCGCTTATATTCGTGATTGATTCCCTGGCAAAGGGCATTATGAAGCTGTTCCGGGTGGATGCTGATAAGAAGACCGCCATGACGGAGAACGAGCTTCGGACCTATGTAGAAGTCGGACATGAGGATGGTGTCATTGAATCCGAAGAGCGCGAGATGATTTATAACGTGTTTGATTTCGGGGATGCCGTAGCCAAGGATGTCATGATTCCCAGAATCGATATGGTGACCGTGGATAAGGAAGCAACCTACGAAGAGGTTATGGAAGTGTTCAAGGACTGTATGTATACCAGAATCCCTGTTTTTGAAGAGGATAAGGATAATATTATCGGTCTGATCAATATTAAGGACTTTATTCTTGTCGAGGATAAAGCGAAGTTCAAGATCAGTGATATTCTGCGGCAGGCTTATTATACATATGAATTTAAAAAGACAGCAGATCTGCTTGTAGAGATGCGTCAGAAGTGCTTCAATGTGGCATTTGTACTGAATGAATATGGCGGTACAGCCGGTATGATTACTCTTGAAGATCTCCTGGAAGAGATCGTCGGCGAGATCCGTGATGAATACGATTCCGATGAGGAACAGCTGATCCAGAAGATGCAGGATCGTACCTACCTCGTAGAAGGCAGCATGAAGCTGAGTGATATCAATGATGAACTCGGAACCGATTTGCAATCAGAGGATTATGACTCGATCGGAGGACTGATCATCGAGCATCTTGACCGTGTGCCGGAGGACGGTGCACAGATTGTCACAGACCAGGGAATCCGGCTGCAGGTACAGGGAGTGAGCCAGAATCGTATTCTGAAGGTGATTATGGAGCTCCCGGAAGAGAAAGAACCGGAAGACAATCCGGAGAAAGATTCCGAAAAAGAAAAATAAACACTTTCCCAAACATCACATTTATGTTATACTATCGAAGTGAACGTCATAATGACGATATCAGGTAAGTTTTTAGATCAGGATATAAAGGAGATATAGGATTATGAAGAGAATTAAGACTTTAGTTACCAGAGATTTAAAGGAATCCATGAAGAAGGGCGGATGTGGTGAGTGCCAGACTTCCTGTCAGTCTGCCTGCAAGACTTCCTGTACCGTAGGAAACCAGACCTGTGAAAAGGCAAAATAAGTATCGAATATAAGTAAGTGAACATAAGCAGCGGCTTACGTCGCTGCTTATATTGCGTATGTGTAGAGCACTTAGTGAAAGCAGGCTGAGGGCGAAGCTAGAACTTAGTGCGAACCGGTCCGGAATATTTAACGAATGCAGGTCGGCAACGCAGCATAAGTTTAGTTGCCATGCATATGAGAAAATGATCCAGTGGATCATTTTTGAGTAAGAGGGACAAGTAGAATACAAACACAAAAAGGATATAGAAAAGTGATACATCAATATATTAATAATGGATACAACATCGTTCTGGATGTGAACAGCGGCTCTGTGCATGTGGTCGATCCATTAAGCTATGAGCTGATCGCATTAGCCGATAAGCGCCTTGAAGAAGGAAGGTTCGAAGAGGAGATTCTTACAGAGGCAAAGGAGCAGTTCAAGGATCAGTATTCCGAAGAGGATATTACCGAAGCACTTGGTGAGATCTGGGAGCTAAAGGAGCTTGGACAACTGTTTGCACCGGACATTTATGAGAATTATATTTTTGATTTTAAGAAGCGTCAGACAGTTGTGAAAGCACTCTGCCTTCATATTGCGCATGACTGTAACCTCGCCTGCCGTTACTGCTTTGCAGAAGAGGGCGAATATCATGGAAGACGGGCACTGATGAGCTTTGAAGTCGGAAAGAAGGCACTGGATTTTCTTGTTGCCAACTCCGGAAACCGTGTGAATCTGGAGGTGGACTTCTTCGGCGGGGAGCCGTTGATGAACTGGCAGGTGGTTAAGGATCTTGTCGAGTATGGAAGAAGCCTGGAGGAGCCTAATCATAAGAAGTTCCGTTTTACCCTGACAACCAACGGGGTACTGTTAAACGATGATATTCTTGAATTTGTAAATAAGGAAATGTCCAATGTGGTTCTGAGCATTGACGGACGTAAGGAGGTCAATGATAAGATGAGACCGTTCCGTAAGGGACAGGGCAGCTATGATCTCATTGTTCCGAAGTTTCAGAAGGTAGCAGAGAGCCGTGACCAGATGAACTATTATGTAAGAGGTACGTTCACCCGTAATAATCTGGACTTTTCAGAGGATGTGAAGCATCTGGCAGATCTTGGCTTTGAGCAGATTTCCGTAGAGCCGGTGGTCGCAGAGAGTACCGAACCCTATGCATTACAGGAGGAGGATCTTCCGACACTGCTTGACCAGTATGATAAGCTGGCAGTCGATCTTTTGAAGCGTCATAAGGAAGGAAAGGGAGTGAATTTCTTCCACTTCATGATTGATCTGCAGGGAGGCCCCTGTGTGGCAAAGAGATTATCCGGCTGTGGATCAGGTACGGAATATCTTGCGGTAACACCGTGGGGAGATTTGTATCCGTGTCATCAGTTTGTCGGCAGGGAGGAATTCCTGATGGGAAATGTGGATGACGGAATTGTCCGCACGGACATCCGGGATGAATTCAAGACCTGCAACGTTTATGCGAAAGAAAAATGCCGCAATTGTTTTGCCAAATTTTATTGCAGTGGCGGTTGTGCTGCAAATTCCTATAATTTCCATGGCAGGATCAATGACACCTATGATCTTGGCTGTGAATTGCAAAAAAAGCGTATAGAATGCGCAATTATGATAAAAGCCGCATTAGCGGAGGAGGAAGAGTAAATGAAAAAGAACAAAGCGATCATTTTGCTGCTGGTATTTGTATTATTACTGGCAGGACTTGGTTACACTGCGACAGTCGGACTTGGCGTAGATGGTTCCGGATCTGCAGGAAGCATTAATCTGGGTCTTGATCTGGAGGGTGGTGTAAGTATTACCTATCAGGTTGTCGGGGATGAAAAGCCCAGCAGCGAGGATATGAGCGATACCATTTACAAGCTGCAGCAGCGTGTCGATGGTTACAGCACAGAATCTGTGGTATATCAGGAAGGTGATGACCGGATCAATATAGAAATCCCGGGTGTTTCTGATGCCAATGCGATTCTGGAGGAACTTGGAAAGCCGGGTTCCCTGTACTTTATCCGTCAGACCGATTCCGATGGAAACTTAAATTACCAGTATACCGGAACGGATGAGGAAGGACAGCCGGTTTACACATTGATGAAGAGCATCGAGGAGCTTCAGGCAGACGGTTCCATCGTATTAACCGGTACCGATGTTAAGAATGCAGAACGCAGATCTTATCAGAACCAGATGAAGAACTATGAATTTGTAGTAAGTCTTACCATGACACCGGAAGGTGTACAGAAGTTTGCGGATGCAACCACGAATGCTTACCAGAATAGCGAGAGTATTGCGATTTATTACGATGGAAAGATCATCAGTGCGCCGAATGTCAATGAGCCGATTCTCGGAGGCGAGGCACAGATTACCGGTAACTTTACAAGTGATGAAGCAGAGCAGCTTGCTTCCACAATCCGTATCGGTGGCTTGAAGCTGGAGCTTGAAGAGCTTCATTCCAAGATCGTAGGTGCACAGCTTGGTGAGGAAGCAATTTCTACCAGTATTAAAGCAGCAATCATCGGTTTTGTCGTGATCGTGCTTTTCATGATCCTTGTTTACCGTATCGCCGGTTTGGCAGCCAGCCTTGCACTGGGATTATATGTCGAACTGATTGTCATTCTTCTGGATGCCTTTGATATTACATTGACCTTACCGGGTATTGCCGGTATTATCCTTTCCATTGGTATGGCGGTCGATGCAAACGTAATTATTTTTGCCCGTATCCGTGAGGAGATTGCGAAGGGCAAGACTGTCCGTTCTGCAATTGATACCGGATTTAAGAAAGCAACCTCCGCAATCGTGGATGGTAATATTACAACCCTGATTGCAGCAGCCGTTCTTGCAATTATGGGAACCGGTACGATTAAGGGATTTGCCTACACCCTTGCCCTGGGTATTGTATTATCCATGTTCACCGCAATGGTAGTGACCAGAACCTTAATGAATGTCTTCTATGCACTTGGTGCAAAGAGCGAGAAGTTATACGGAACAGCCAAAGAAAAGAAGGCTGTAAACTTTACCTCCAGGAAGGCTGTATTCTTCACCATTTCCATCGCTGTGATTTTAGGTGGATTCGTATTTATGGGAATCAACAAGGCAGGTGGAAAGAATGCACTGAATTACAGCCTTGAGTTTATGGGTGGTACATCCACGAACGTAACCTTTAATGAAGATATGTCCCTGCTTGATATTGATGAGAAGGTCGTACCGTTAATTGAAGATATTACCGGTGACGGTAATGTTCAGACACAGAAGATTGACGGAACAACCGAGGTCATCTTCAAGACGCGTACCCTGGATGTGGCAGAACGTGAAGAGTTCAAGAATGCCATGGTTGAGAATTTCAACGTGGATGCAGAGAAGATCACGGCAGAATCCATCAGTGCAACTGTAAGTAATGAGATGCGCTCCAATGCGATCCTTTCCGTGCTGATTGCAGCCGTATGTATGCTGGTTTATATCTGGTTCCGTTTCAAGGATATCCGTTACGGTGCAAGTGCCGTAGCTGCCCTGTTACATGACGTACTGGTTGTACTTGCGTTCTATGCGGTGGTGAGAATTTCCGTTGGTAATACCTTCATAGCATGTATGCTGACCATTGTTGGTTACTCCATCAATGCGACTATCGTTATCTTTGACCGTGTTCGTGAGAACATGCAGAACATGGGCAGGAAGGAAACACTTGATGAGGTTGTGAACACCAGTATTACCCAGACCTTATCCCGAAGCGTATTTACTTCCCTGACAACCTTTATCATGGTTGCAGCGCTATATGTATTCGGAGTTTCCTCCGTAAAGGAATTTGCACTTCCACTGATGGCAGGTATTCTTTGCGGTACGTATTCTTCCGTCTGCATCACAGGATCCCTGTGGTTGGTGCTTCGTAAAGTATTTCCGCAGAAGAATGCATAATCAATAAAAGTTTGTAACTATTCAGAGCCATGCAAATTATGACAATATGGACGTCGAATGCTCGCATTCGTAAGGACATTTGACATAATTTATATGGCGAAGTAACCACATGAGTAAAACTCAAGTTGCGTTAGCAACGGTTTTACGAATGGGGTTCTGAATAGTTACAAAAGTTTTTAAAAGCCTGCTGCTTAAAAAGCAGCAGGCTTTTTCGGTCTATGGGGGTAAAAATGGCAAAATGGATGCTGGCTGCCAGGAAGGCAGATTTTGATGCGATTGCACAGAAATTTCATATATCACCGGTACTGGCGAGGATTCTCCGGAACCGGGATCTTGTGACAGAACAGGAGATTGACCGGTTTTTGAATGGAACGCTTGCAGATCTTCATGATCCCTCTTTATTAAAAGGAATGCAGGAGGCCGGTCAATGTCTTTTTCGGAAGATCGGACAGAGGGTGAAAATCCGTATCATCGGGGATTACGATGTGGACGGTGTGTGTTCCGCGTATATTCTGCTGCGGGGCCTGCGGCTTCTTGGTGCAGATGTGGATACCGTGATTCCACACCGGATGAAGGATGGATATGGACTGAATGATCATCTGATTGAACAGGCGAAGGAGGATGGCATTGATACGATACTCACCTGTGACAATGGGATTGCTGCAGCCGATCAGATCCGTCTTGCGAATACCTGTGGAATGACGGTTATTGTGACTGATCACCATGAGGTTCCCTATGAGGAGCAGGAGGGGGAACGGATTTACCGGCTGCCTCCGGCAGCCGTCGTAATTGATCCGAAGCAGGAGGATTGTCCATACCCTTATAAGCAGATCTGCGGGGCAGTGGTTGCCTATAAGCTGATCCGGTATCTGTTCCGGGAGGCACAGAAGATCCATTGGACAGGGCAGGCCGGTGAGCCGGTCGATGAGCAGGCTGCGCAGGCGCTGCTACAGGAGCTCTTAAGCTTTACGGCACTTGCAACGGTGTGTGATGTGATGGAATTAAGGGACGAGAACCGGATCCTGGTGCGTGAGGGGTTAAAAGAGATGGCAAAGACCACGAATTACGGGTTGAAAGCGCTCCTGCAGGTCAATGACCTGTATGGAAAGCCGCTTACTCCTTATCATGCAGGCTTTGTGATCGGACCGTGCCTCAATGCCACGGGGCGGCTGGATACCGCAAAACGGGCACTGGAGCTGTTTGATGCGTCATCGATAGAGGAGGCTGCACTTATTGCATCGGATCTGAAGAGCATGAATGAAAGCCGTAAGCAGATGACCGAGGATGGTGTAAAGCTTGCCACGCAGCAGGTAGAACAGGAGCTTTCCGGGGATGATATTCTTGTCGTGTATCTGCCGGACTGCCATGAATCGCTGGCGGGAATTATTGCAGGAAGAATCCGTGAGAAGTATCACAAGCCTGTTTTTGTACTGACGAGTGCAGAAGAGGGTGTAAAGGGAAGCGGACGGTCAATCGAAGCCTATTCCATGTACGAGGAGATGAATAAGGTGAAGGAGCTGTTTGCCAGGTTTGGAGGGCACAGACAGGCGGCAGGACTTACGCTGGCGGCAGAAGACGGATTCAGTGATGCACAGCTTGCCGACCGTTTCCGAAAGGCGCTGAATGCCAATTCTACCCTGAAAAGTGAGGATTTTGAAGAAGTGGTTCATATTGATGTGCCCCTGCCCCTTAAGCTTGCTGACCGGAATTTTCTTGCCGAACTGGAAAAACTGGAGCCATTTGGCACAGGGAATCCGAAACCGCTTTTTGCAAGGAAGCAGATCAGTATTTTATCCATGGCAAAACTCGGAAAAACAGGAAAATTCCGTAGAATCCGGATCGCGGATGAGCAGGGAAATCCTTATCAGGCGGTATACTTTGGGGATGGAGAAGAAATGGACCGGTATCTGATGCAGAAATATGGAGAGGAACGGCTCATACAGGGCTACAGGGGAGGACTCATGCAGGGACAGATGGAGATCAGCATAGTGTACTCTCCGCAGATTAATTCCTATAACGGGCGCGAGAGCATCCAGATTTTGATCCAGTATTATCAATAAGGAATGGAACAGAGAACCGAAAAGAGAACAGAACAGGACAGGGAATATCGGAGCAGTTCTGAAGGTGATAAAGGAAAAGAGGGAGACAATGATTACGACAGTGACATTAAATCCGGCAATTGATAAAACCATAACGACCTCAAGGCTTCTGCCCGGGCAGGTTAACCGCGGCGACAGCGTGAAGAATATTGCGGGCGGAAAGGGGATCAATGTAACGAAGGTATTGCGGCAGTATGGCAGTTCCGTATGTGCCCTTGGCTTTCTTGGAGGATATACCGGGAGATTTATTGAAGAATATGTGGAGGGGCTTGGTGCTGAGAGTGCATTTACGCAGATTGCGGGAGAAACCCGTACCAGCACGAACGTTTTATCTATGGATGGCTATGTGACGGAAATTTTAGAGCCCGGTCCGGTGATCTGTGAAGAGGAAAAGGAGAGGTTTTTGCAAACCTACACAGAAAAGCTTGCCGGAAGCAGGTTCGTGGTACTTTCCGGAAGTGCCCCGAAAGGTCTTCCCACAGACATCTATGCACAGCTTATTGAACTTGCCGAAAGGCAGAAGCTCCGTACTGTTCTGGATACAAGTGGGGAGCTTCTGGTGCAGGGAGTAAAGGCAAAGCCGTTTCTTATAAAGCCAAACACCAGAGAGCTGGAATACCTTACCGGAAGAAAGCTTAGAGAGCTCAGTGAGATCAGAGAAGCTGCTTTACAGCTTGTTTCGGAGGGGATTGCCCATGTCCTTGTTTCCATGGGTGAAAAGGGCATGCTGTATGCGACGGAGAGGAAGTGTCTCTTTGCGAAAGCACCGGAGGTAAAAGCGTTAAATACGGTCGGCTCCGGGGACAGCGCAGTAGCGGCAGCCGTCATGGCCCTGCAGCAGGAAGCTTCCATGGAAGATACCCTGAGGCTTTGCGTGGCAATATCTGCAGCAAACACGACAACACTGGAAAATGCTGTGATTCCGAAGGAATACGCCGTAGAGCTTCTTACGCAGATACAGATCACGGTACAATAAACATAGCAAAGGCTCCCGGCATAACCGGGAGCCTTGCTATTCTTATGAGGGGGAGATAGTGAGTTATCAACTATCTATGGTGTTATCATACTGAATAAATGTGTTCAAAATGTGTCCGAAATCTAAAAAAATCAGAAAAAATATTAACAAATTCTTATCTATGTAAAACGCAGGTAAAAAAGAATTTTTGTCTCCTTTATATGACATTGAAAAAAAGATTCAATCATGCTATCTTATTATATGGATTATTATGCCCTGGAGGTGTGTTTATGTTTGTATGTAAAGATTTACTAAAGGGACTTGACTACGAATGCGTGGCAGGTCAGGATACCACAGAGGTTACGGAGGTCGTGACTGACTCCAGAAAGATTACGAAGGGATGTCTGTTTATCTGTATCTGCGGATATAAGACGGATGGACACGATTTTGCCATAGAGGCCATACAGAAGGGCGCCAGCGTGCTTGTCGTGCAGAAGGATATTGTACTGCCGGATGGATACGAGGCAACCGTGATTAAGGTAAAGGATACCCGATATGCCATGGCATTTATTTCGGCAGCCTATTTCGGACATCCGGCAGACCGCCTGAAGGTGATCGGAATTACCGGAACGAAGGGGAAGACCACGACCACTTATTTAATTAAGTCAATCTTAGAGCAGTCCGGCTATAAGGTAGGATTGATCGGTACGATTGAAACAATTATTGGTGACGAGCATATCAAGGCCAACAATACCACACCGGAATCCTTCCTTTTACAGGAGTATTTCGCAAGAATGGAAAAGGCGGGCTGTGAAATTGTCGTTATGGAGGTAGCGTCCCAGGGACTGAAATTACATAGAACGCAGGGCTTTACCTTCGAGCTTGGTATTTTTACCAATTTAGAGCCCGACCATATCGGACCGAATGAGCATGCGGACTTTGAAGAATACCGGATGTGTAAGGGATTATTATTTCAGCAGTGCCGTCATGGAATTGTAAATAAAGACGATGAAAATCTGGAAGAATTATTAAAGGGGCATACCTGTACGATTGAAACCTATGGCTTTGATAAAACCGCTGACCTGTATGCGGAAGACTTGGAGCTTGTGAAAAAGCCCGGAGAGCTTGGAATTGATTTCCTTGTAAAAAGTAATGTAAAGGATGCGCCGGCAGATTTCCGTGTGGAGGTTCCGACTCCCGGGAGGTTCAGCGTTTACAATGCGTTAACAGCAATTGCTGTCTGCCGTCATTTCAAGGTATCCGTACCGCAGATCCAAAAGGCGCTGTTGTCGGCACATGTGCGCGGACGAATCGAGATGGTTCCGGTGTCTCCCGATTTCACCCTGCTCATTGACTATGCGCATAATGCCATGAGCCTGAAGAGTATTCTCACTACCTTACGGGAATATGAGCCGAAGCGTCTGGTGTGTCTGTTTGGCTGTGGAGGGAACCGTTCCAAAATCCGCCGTTACGAGATGGGAGAAGTGAGCGGAAATCTTGCCGATCTGACGATTATCACATCGGATAATCCAAGAGATGAAGAACCGCAGGATATCATCAATGACATCAAGACCGGTATGGCGAAAACCAACGGAAAATACGTGGAAATCTGCGACCGGAAGGAAGCCATTGCCTATGCGATCCATCATGGGCAGCCAGGAGATATCATCGTGCTTGCCGGTAAGGGACATGAGGATTATCAGGAAATCAGGGGTGTAAAGTACCCTATGGATGAAAGGGATCTGATCCTGGATATCCTTGCAGGAAAATAAATGAAAGGTACCTGGGAAGGTAATGAACAGCTGCAACACAATTTACAGAACAGGAATAAAGCATGAATCATGGAACCTATGCAAATGTCATTATTGACATTTCCCATGAAAAAGTAGATAGACCGTTTCAATACCGGATCCCGGACTCTTTGAAGGAGAAGCTGGCCGTTGGAATGTGCGTACAGATTCCTTTCGGCACGGGCAACCGCAAGAGAAAGGGATACGTGATTGAAATTACCGGTAAAAATGAATACCCGGAAGAGAAAATCAAGGAAATTGACGGAATCATTACCGATAACCTTCCGGCAGAGGCAGATGCCATCAGGCTGGCAGCCTGGATGCGGCAGACCTATGGCTCCACCATGATTGCCGCACTCAAAACCGTGCTTCCGGTAAAGCGTGCCGTGAAGGCCGTCGAAAAGAAAAAGCTCCGGCGCAGTTTGTCAGCAGAAGAGCTGACCTCCCTCCTTGGAGAGTGCATGCGCAAGCATCAGAACGCGAAAGTGCGGGTATTGCAGGAGCTTCTTACCGAAGAGGAGCTTCCCTATGAGCTGGTAACCGGAAAGCTGCATGTGTCGGCAGCAACCTTAAACAGTCTGGTGAATCAGGGAGCCATTACGATCGAAAGTGAGAGCAGTTACCGCAATCCGGTGAGCCTTAATGTTACTGCGCAGAGCGGACCGGAGCTGTCGGAAGAACAGCGCTATATCAAGGAGCAGATTCTTTCCGATTATGATAAAAATATCCGGAACACGTATCTCATTCACGGAATTACAGGAAGTGGCAAGACCCTGGTTTATTTAGCCCTGATTGAGGAGATGATAAAGAGGGGGAAGCAGTGCATTGTGCTGATTCCGGAGATCGCCCTGACCTATCAGACGTTACTGCGGTTTTATAAACGCTTTGGAGACCGTGTGTCGGTAATGAATTCCTCTCTTTCCCAGGGAGAGCGTTTTGACCAGTGCGAGCGCGCAAGAAAGGGCGAAATTGATGTGATGATCGGACCGAGATCGGCGCTTTTTGTGCCGTTCCCCAATCTTGGTATGATCGTGATAGATGAAGAGCATGAGGGGAGCTATATCAGCGAGAATACCCCACGCTACCATGCAAGAGAAACCGCAGAGTATCTTGCCTCTTTAAAGAAAGCATCCCTGGTGCTGGGGTCAGCGACTCCGTCACTGGAGGCTTATTATAAAGCAAAAAAGGGTGAATACCGGTTATTCACCATGAAAAACAGAAAAAACGGCGGGGAGCTTGCCAATGTCCGGATTGTGGATCTGCGGCAGGAGCTCCGGAAGGGAAACCGTTCGATTTTCAGCAGTGACCTGCAGGAACTGATCCGTGACCGGTTAGGGAAAAAGCAGCAGATCATGCTGTTCTTAAACCGTCGTGGGTATGCAGGCTTCGTGTCGTGCCGTTCCTGCGGTTATGTGATGAAGTGTCCGCACTGTGATGTGTCCCTGTCCCAGCATATCGGAGGGAAAATGGTATGCCACTACTGCGGGTACGAAACGGTTCAGCCGAAACGCTGCCCGAATTGCAGCTCCAATTATATCCTTGGCTTCAAGGCAGGAACCCAGCAGATTGAGAGGCAGCTGTATGAGCTGTTTCCGGGGATCCGGGTGCTGCGTATGGACGGTGATACCACGAAGCAGAAGGGAAGCTTTGAAAAGATCCTGTCCGCTTTCGCGGAAGGGGAAGCGGATGTGCTTTTGGGGACCCAGATGATTGTAAAGGGACATGATTTCCCGAATGTGACACTGGTCGGAGTGCTTGCGGCAGACCTTTCCCTAAATGACAGCGATTACCGTGCCGGGGAAAAGACCTTTCAGCTGCTGACGCAGGCGGAAGGGCGTGCCGGGAGAGGAACGCTTCCGGGAGAGGCCATCATCCAGACCTACCGCCCGGAGCATTACAGCATTCAGCAGGCAGCGAAGCAGGATTATGAAGCCTTTTATGAGGAAGAGATCCTGTACCGGGAGCTGCTTGAATATCCACCGGCAGGCCATATGCTGACAATCCTTGTGGTTTCTAAGGATGAAAAACGATGCAAGGGACTGGCAGTACGGCTTGCGAAGGAAGCAGGAGCCTATGTCCATGTGATCGGACCGACCCCCGCAGCCGTATCGAAGGTTAAGGACTATTACCGCTATATGATTTACTTAAAATCCCTTAAGGAAGAGCCGATCCGGCAGGCGAAGGAACGGCTGGAGGCTCTTATAAACGGGTTTGAATTAAAGACAGAAAACGTTATTTTTGACTACGAATAACGATTTTGAATCGTTACCATGATAGATATACATATAAGAAATTGTAACAGGAAAGGAGCCTTAAAATGGCAATCAGAAACGTAAGAAAAATTGGAGATCCGGTATTGAATAAGGTATGTAAGGAGGTCAGAGAGGTCAATGACCGTACCCGGGAACTGATTGATGATATGTTTGATACCATGTATGAAGCAGATGGTGTGGGACTTGCAGCACCGCAGGTTGGAATTCTGAAACGGATTGTCGTCATCGATGTGACCGGGGAAGATCCGATTCTCCTTATTAATCCGGTGATATTAAGTACTGATGGGGAACAGACCGGATACGAAGGATGCTTAAGTGTTCCGGGCAAGACCGGTGTGGTGACCCGTCCGAACCATGTGAAGGTGAAGGCTTACAATGCGGATATGGAGGAGTTTACCTTAGAGGGTGAGGAGCTTTTAGCACGTGCGATCTGCCATGAGCTTGACCATCTCGATGGAAAGCTTTATGTGGACAGTGTGGAAGGAGAACTGATGAATACCGAGGATCTTAATGAGGAGTAGGAAGGAGAGAGAGGATGAAGATTGTATATATGGGAACGCCGGATTTTTCGGTGGCACCGTTAAAGGCATTGATTGAAGCCGGACATACAGTTACGGCGGTAGTGACACAGCCGGATAAACAGAAAGGCCGTGGCAAAGAGGTTTCCATGACTCCGGTGAAGGAATGTGCACTTTCCTATGGCATTCCGGTGTTACAGCCTGTAAAGATCAAGGCACCGGAGGCTGTGGAGGAGCTCAGGAAATACGAAGCCGATATATTTGTCGTCGTGGCATTCGGACAGCTCCTGTCCGAAGAAATTTTAAATATGCCGAAATTCGGATGCATCAATCTTCATGCTTCCCTGCTCCCGAAATACCGTGGTGCAGCACCAATCCAGTGGGCGATTTTAAACGGGGACAAGGAGACCGGTGTCACCATTCAGCAGATGGAAAAGGGACTCGATACCGGAGATATGTGGAGTCGTGTGGTCGTTCCGATTGATGCAAAAGAAACCGGAGAAAGCCTTCACGATAAGCTGATGGAGGCAGGAGCAAAGCTCCTTGTAGAGACGCTGCCGATCATTGAAGCAGGGAAGATTACGCCCGAAAAGCAGGATGAAAGCCTTGCTGTGTTTTATGCAGCGAAGCTGGATAAGGCAATGGGACATATCGACTTTACGAAACCGGCAGAGGTCATTGAACGGCTGATACGGGGACTGAATTCCTGGCCGAGTGCGTATACCTTTTATAAAGGAAAGACTTTGAAGATCTGGGACGCCGATGTGGTTGAAGGAAAGGAAGGAGCCATTCCGGGAAGTGTCATCCGGACCGGAAAGGAATTCTTCGATATTGCCTGCGGCGAAGGCGCACTCCGGGTTTTGACCGTACAGCTGGAAGGAAAGAAGAAAATGTCAGTAAAAGACTTCCTGTTGGGCTATGATGTCAGGGAAGAGAACTTTGACGTAACAGGCTGAACTGCTACAATTTGATAGATAAAGGAGGAAGAGACAATGTTTTATGGATATGATCCAACCTATATTTTAGTAATCATTGGGGCAATCCTTTCCATGATTGCCAGCAGCTTTGTACAGAGCACCTACAGTAAATATTCAAGGGTACAGAGCCGTACCGGAATGACGGGGGCTCAGGCGGCACAACGGATTTTACAGATGTCCGGAATCAGTGACGTGCGCATCGAGCATGTGTCCGGAAAGCTTACGGATCATTATGATCCGTCGAAAAAGGTGGTCCGCTTATCGGACAGTGTATATGGAAGCACTTCTGTTGCTGCAATCGGCGTGGCAGCGCATGAATGCGGACATGTGGTACAGCATCACAAAGGATATCTTCCTATGAAGATCCGTACCCTCCTTGTACCGGCAGCCAATCTGGGGTCTAAGCTTGGAATTCCGATTGTCCTGCTGGGACTGATTTTGGGTCTGAATTTCCACCTCCCGGACGGAACCTATTTTTCACTTGCACAGATCGGAGTGTATATTTTTACCTTTGCGGTACTGTTCCAGATCGTGACACTTCCGGTTGAATTTAATGCTTCAAGCCGTGCCCTTAATATGCTGCGGGATTACGGAATGCTTGCACCGGATGAGGTATCCCAGAGCGGTAAGGTGTTAAAAGCTGCCGCCATGACCTATGTAGCTGCAGCGGCAGCCGCAATATTACAGCTCCTTCGTCTGTTCATGCTGACGGGACGAAGAAGACGGGATTAGCACAGGAGATACGAAGTTGAACGAACGAGAACTGATTCTGGAGATGCTGATGGAAATTCTGGAAAGGGGAACCTATTCCCATCTGGTGATCCGGAATGTCCTGAATAAATATGATTATTTAAAGCAGCCCTCAAAGGCCTTTATTAAACGGGTTACGGAGGGCACAATTGAGAAACAGATTACGATTGATTATGTATTAAACAGCTGTTCCAAGACACCGGTTTCCAAAATGAAACCACTCATCCGTAATCTTTTACGTCTTAGTGTTTACCAGCTATTGTTTATGGATTCCGTTCCGGACAGCGCAGTATGCAATGAGGCAGTAAAGCTTGCCGGAAAGAGAGGATTCCGTAATTTACAGGGCTTTGTAAACGGAGTGCTCCGGAACATTGCAAGGACGAAAACGCAGATTGCTTATCCCGATGAAACAGATCCGGTGAAATGCTATTCAGTGCGCTATTCCATGCCGGAGTGGCTGGTAACCCTGTTTCTTGAGGAACGTGGAGCGGAAATTACGAAGCAGATCTTCGAAGAGATGCAGAAGGTTCATCCGGTGGTGCTGCGTTACTGCGGACCGGAGGAGAAAAAAGAGGACTGGAAGCAGAGTGTGGCGGCACAACAGATTACCCTGCGGCAGCATCCTTATCTTTCCTATGCCTATTTGATAGAGGGAGGGGAGAGCGTACAGAGTATCCCCGGCTATGAGGAAGGTCTTTTCACGGTACAGGATGTGAGCAGCATGCTGGTTACCGAGGCAGCGGGGCTCCGGGGGGATGAGCTGTTACTGGATGTCTGTGCGGCACCGGGAGGAAAAAGCCTGCATGCGGCAGGACTTTTAAAAGAGGGAAACGTGATTTCGAGGGATCTTACCGACAGTAAGACCGCTTTGATTGAAGAAAACAGCAGAAGATGCAACTGCTCAAATATCCGGATCGAGACCTTTGATGCGTTGGAACCGGATGAAAATATGATCGGAAAGGCCGATGTAGTCTATGCGGATCTTCCCTGCTCAGGACTTGGCATTCTTGGAAAAAAGCGGGACATCCGTTACCGGATGAATCCGGAGCAGATGAAGGTGCTTGTGGAGCTTCAGCAGAAGATCATGTCCGTCATATGGCAGTATGTGAAGCCGGGCGGAACGCTGATGTACAGTACCTGTACGATTCACAGGGCAGAGAATGAACAGATGGTTCAGTGGTTCACACAGAATTTCCCCTTTGAGAGACAGAGCATGAAGGAGCATCTGCCGGAGGACTTATGGGACAGTGAAGAGAACGGCATGCTGCAGCTTTTGCCTGGAATTCATCAAACGGATGGATTTTTCGTTGCGAAGCTGCGCAGAGTAGAGAAAAAGGAGTAACGGACCGGAATGGATATCAAATCAATGACTCTGCCTGAATTGCAGGAGGAAATGGCAGCAATCGGGGAAAAGAGCTTTCGGGCAAAACAACTATATGAATGGATCCATGTCAGGCAGGCACGGAGCTTTGATGAAATGACCAACCTTTCTGTGGCTCTGCGTGAAAGGTGCAGGGAACGTTATGATCTCACGACACTGCAGGTAGTACGGATGCAGGAGTCGAAGCTTGATGGTACACGGAAATATCTGTTTGAGTTAAAGGACGGGAATCTCGTGGAGAGTGTGTTCATGCGCTATAAGCATGGAAACAGTGTGTGCATTTCTTCCCAGGTAGGCTGCAAAATGGGATGTCGGTTCTGTGCCTCGACTCTCGATGGCTGGGAACGGAATCTGACACCGGCAGAGATGTTGGATCAGATTTATGCAATTACGCAGGATACGAAAGAGCGCGTTTCCAATGTGGTGGTCATGGGAACCGGGGAACCGCTCGATAATTATGACAATCTGCTCCGGTTCATTTCTTTGCTTACTGATGAGAACGGACTTCATATCAGCCAGCGGAATGTGACGGTTTCGACCTGCGGACTGGTGCCGGAGATTTATAAGCTGGCACAGGAAAAGCTGCAGATCACTTTGGCGCTTTCCCTTCATGCCACAACGGATGAAAAGCGAAGGAAGCTCATGCCAATTGCCAATCAGTATTCTATCGCAGAACTGATGGAGGCCTGTCAGAATTATTTTGAACAGACCGGAAGAAGACTTACCTTTGAGTATTCCCTTGTGGGAGGAGTCAATGATACACCGGAGGATGCCAGAGAGCTGTGTGCACTGGTAAAGCCGCTCAACTGTCATGTGAATCTGATTCCGGTAAACCCGATCAGGGAACGGGATTATGTACAGTCGGAAACCAAAGCAATTCAGGCATTTAAAGGAAAGCTTGAGCGAAGCGGTATTCAGGTAACGGTGCGCCGCGAGATGGGGAGAGATATTGACGGAGCCTGCGGACAGTTAAGGAGAAGAGTACTTGCCAGGGAAGAAGACTGACACATCGCTGTCAGGTCTTCAAAAGAGCGTAACGCCTGCGGATTTGCTTTTTTTCGGCCATCATGCTATGATATAGAACAATTATGGAGTGACTTGCCCTGCCGGGCAGTCAGTGGGAGGTAACGGAGTGTTACAGGCTTTTTCGGTTACGGATATTGGAAAAAGACGACAACTAAATCAGGATTATGTGTTTGCACAGGAAACTCCTTTAGGCAATCTGGCAAATCTGTTTCTGGTAGCAGATGGCATGGGAGGACATAATGCCGGTGATTATGCATCGCGATATGCAGTGGAAACCGTTGTACGGGAAGTAAAGGGAAGCTTTGAAAAGAGTCCGGTACGGATTTTAGGCAAGGCAATTAAAGTGGCAAATGACCAGATCCGCCGTAAGGCAGGTGAAGATGTGAGTCTATATGGGATGGGAACCACAATGGTGGCAGCAACCCTGATGGGGCACTATCTTCAGGTGGCGAATGTGGGTGACAGCAGATTATATATCGTAAACGATGAAATACGGCAGATTACAAGGGATCATTCCCTGGTAGAAGAGATGGTACGGATGGGAGGCATGGACGAAACAACTGCCAGAAACCATCCAGACAAGAATATTATTACGAGAGCCGTGGGGGCCAGGACAGAAGTGGAGGTAGATTTTTTTAATGAAGAGCTGCGTCCGGGGGATCTGATTCTGATGTGTTCAGATGGTCTGACCAACATGCTGGAGGATGAAGAGATTCTGAAGATTATGAAGAGTACCTATACCATCAGGGAAAAGGCGCTGTGTCTGATCGATGGTGCGAATGAGCATGGTGGGAAAGACAACATTGCAGTAATAATAATTGATGCCTTTGCGAAGGATATATAAGAGGTAAAAGATGATCAAAATTGGAATGATAATTGGAGACAGATACGAAATACTCGAAAAAATCGGTACGGGTGGAATGTCTGATGTATATAAGGCCAAGGACCATAAGCTGAACCGTTTCGTTGCGGTGAAGGTTTTGAAGCAGGAATTCAGTGAGAATGCGAACTTTGTTTCAAAATTCCGGATTGAAGCGCAGGCGGCAGCAGGCCTGATGCACCCGAATGTAGTGAATGTGTACGATGTAGGTGAGGAAGACGGCATTTACTATATCGTGATGGAGCTTGTAGAAGGGATTACCCTTAAGAAATATATTGAAAAGAAGGCCAGACTGTCTGTTAAGGAGGCAATCAGCATTGCCATCCAGATCAGTATGGGAATTGAGGCTGCACACAACAATCACATTATCCACCGTGATATCAAGCCCCAGAATGTCATTATTTCCAAAGAAGGAAAGGTGAAGGTGACGGATTTTGGCATTGCCAAGGCAGCAACCAGCAATACCATTACCTCGAATGTGATGGGATCCGTTCATTATACATCACCGGAGCAGGCAAGAGGTGGATATTCGGATGAAAAGAGCGATATTTATTCCCTCGGTATTACTCTGTTTGAAATGCTGACAGGGCGTGTTCCGTTTAATGGAGAAACGACCGTTGCAATTGCAATTAAACATATACAGGAAGAGCTCCCATCTCCGAGAGAATTCGTTTCGGAAATTCCGGTCAGTGTCGAACAGATTGTGTTCAAATGCTGTCAGAAGAGTCCGGACAGAAGATATCAGTCCATGGGAGAGCTGATCGTGGATCTGAAGAAATCCCTGATGAATCCGGATGAGGATTTCGTGAAGGTGGTAGACCCGGATGAAGAGGGAGCCACGAAGGCAGTAAGCGACCGCGAGATGGTATCCATCAAGAAGCAGTACAGAGACCGGGAATCCATGGAGGATGCCATGCATCTTCGCAGGGAACGGGATGTGAAGAGAGAAGCGGCCAGCCGTTCCAATAACCGCCGTTATATGGAAGAGCCGGACGATTACGATACCGGTGATGAGGATGATTATGATCCCAAGATGGAGAAGCTTACTACGATTCTTGCCGTGGTGGCAGCTATACTGATCGGTGCGATCATACTGTTTCTGGTGGGCAAAACACTTGGCGTTTTTGACTTTGGAGGTAATAAGGAAGAAAACGTACAGGAAGAGGTAAAGCAGATCAAGATGATTGACGTGGTCGGGCAGGATGCCGATGCAGTCAAGAAAGCATTGGTGGAGGTCGGGCTGACTCCGGTCATTGAATATGAAGAAAACAGTGAATATGCCAAGGATATTGTTATCCGCTGCAGCGTCAGTGAAGGAACCGTGATCCCCTCCGGAACGGAAGTGATCCTTACGGTCAGCGCAGGCGTAGAGGGTGTGGAGGTTCCGGATGTCGTGGGAATGACCGAAGCAGAGGCAGTATCCACACTGGTAAACAAAGGGTTTGTGCCGAATAAAGTAGACGGATATGATGACTTTATTAAAGAAGGTTCAATTATCAGTCAGAAACCTGCAGCAGGAAGTAAGGCACCGTCAGGTGCTTCCATTACGATCCGTATCAGCAAAGGTGCAGATACCCAGAAGAAGCAGGTGCCTGATCTGATGGGCAAGGATGAAATGACTGCAACCGCACTTTTAACAGAAGCAGGTCTTGAAGTCGGTACGGTATCCGAAGTAAATAATGATTCCGTAGCAGCAGGCCTGGTCTGCTATCAGAGCTATTCTGCAGGCTCCTATGCGCCGGAAGGAACGAAGGTAGATATTAATGTAAGTCTTGGACCGATTCAGGCCACTTACAAATTTGTAGACAGTATTGCGGCTCCGACGAAGGAAGAGGATCCGAATTTTAAATCCGGAACCATGGTAACCGTTACGGTGTATGCAGACGATGGAACACAGCTCTTAAGCACACAGACGGATTCGTTCCCGATTCCACAGCAGAATATCTCCGGGATCAGGAGTGCAGCCGGAGTGATTCTGTTCCAGTACACGAATGTCAATGCAGCAACAACCGTTACGAATGATGACGGAACCGTAACCACAATTGACGGTTCTACTGAAAGCAAGGAGATCCGGAGAGCGGTAGCATTTACTGCGGAGTAAAGTTTTGAGTATGAAGGGTAAGATTATTAAAGGAATTGCCGGGTTTTATTACGTGCATACCGAAAAGGGAATCTTTGAATGTAAGGCAAAAGGGGTTTTCCGGAAGGAAAAGGTGAAACCCCTTGTTGGTGATAATGTAGAAATTGAGCTGCTCGATGAAGGGCAGCTTCTTGGCAATATTAAGGCAATTCTGCCGCGGAAGAATGCCTTAATCCGTCCGGCCTCTGCCAACATCGATCAGGCGCTTGTAATCTTTGCAATTGTGAAGCCTGACCCAAATTATAATCTGCTTGACCGCTTCTTAATCTCGATGCAGAAGCAGGAGATACCTACCGTGATCTGCTTTAATAAGAAGGATCTGGCATCGCAAAAGGAGCAGGAAGAGCTTCTTGCAGCCTATCGTGCGAGCGGCTGTGAGGTGCTGTTTGTAAGCGGCAGGGAAGAAGAGGGCATCGACCGGATCCGTGAAATCCTTCGTGGTAAGACAACGGTTGTGGCAGGCCCAAGCGGCGTTGGCAAGTCTACAATTGTAAACAGTCTCACTCCGGAAGCTAATATGGAAACCGGTGAAATCAGCCGCAAAATTGAGCGTGGAAAGCATACTACCCGTCATGCGGAGCTGTTTGCCGTCGAGGCAGATACCTATATTATGGATACGCCGGGCTTTACGTCCCTGTATATCGAAGGAATGGAAAAGGAAGAACTGAAGGAGTTTTACCCCGAATTTCTGCCCTATGAACCCTATTGCAGGTTTGGGGGCTGCGTACATATGAGCGAACCGGTCTGCGGAGTGAAGGAAGCCCTTGCAGAAGGGGAGATCAGCCCAATCCGCTATGAGAATTATAAGCTGTTGTACGAAGAACTGAAGGAGAGGAAGAAGTATTGAGAGTGTGGCATTGCGGAACACTCTCTTATTTATTTGCAGAAAGAACCGGGCAGTATTATATCTTATATCAATTAGATTTTTTATAAAAAATTTGGTATAATCTATACAACTGGTTAACTAATCAAACGTATGGTATATTCTGCAAACGAGCGTGAAAACCTATACTGATAGTATAAGGAAATTACTATCGGAAGGTGAACTATGGATCTGTCAGGCATCGGAAAACAAATACGCGAAGCTCGTCTGCAAAAGTCATGGAATCAGGATCAGCTTGCTGAAAAAACAAATCTTAGTCTTGCATATATTGGAATGATAGAGCGCGGAGAGAAAATACCGAAATTGGAAACATTTATACGAATTATTAATACACTCGAAATTTCTGCAGACGTTGTCTTACAGGATGTGCTGGTGAATGGATATCAGGTCAGAATGAGCCGGTATCTGGAAAAGATGGATCAGCTTTCCAAAGAAAAACGGGATGATATTCTGGAAATCGTCGATGTATTATTGAAAAAGGACAAATAAAGATACATGGAGAAATATAAGCTGAAAATCGGAATATGTGATGATAATTCCTATGTATGTTCTGAGATTGAAAAATCGGTTTTGCAATATGCAGGGGAAAAGGGGCATTCCATAGAAGTTGACATTATGCAAAGTGGAGCAGAGCTGTGTGAATTACTGGATCATACTGCGAATGCTCCGCAGCTATTGTTTTTGGATATTGAGCTTGGCGATACCACCGGAATTGAGGTTGGAAACCGTATCCGGAAACAGATGCGGAATCATATGATGCAGATTGTGTATATTTCCTATCGGCGTGATTATGCAGAGAAGTTATTTAAGATACGGCCTTTTGATTTTCTGGTTAAACCGGTCAGTAAAGATGCTGTCTATGAAGTGCTTGATACCTATCTGGAAATATTCCCCTTGGAGAAAGTATATTTTTCTTATATGGTGGATCGTTATATCAGCTATATGGCCTGTGATGAAATTGTTTATTTTGAATGCCATGCGAAAAAGATTTATATGGTAACGATGTCCAAGACGATCTGTTTCTATGGGAAAATGAAAGAAGTACTGGATCAACTGGATCCGGCGAATTTCTGGCAGGTACATTATTCTTATATCATTAACCGGCATTATGTACGTGAATTCCGGAAAAATGAATTTGAGATGGAGAATGGCGCGGTTATCGGTGTAAGCAAAAAGTATAAGCAGGAAATTTTACAAAAGTTATTGGAAATAAAGGGACAGTAAGATGAGTATGTGGGAGATGGTCATCTATCTGGTCGTTAATTTCATGGCAATTAATATAACGGTCAGATTTGCAGAATGTTTTTTGAAAAATAACATACGAAGCAGACGATGTAGAAGCGGTGGAATCGTTATTTACTGGCTTATCAATAGTCTGGTTTATTTGTTCCTTCAAAATGATACCTGTAACCTGCTTACAAGTATTGGAGGAGTTATCTTCATAGTCCTTATTGCTTATAATGGCAGTATCCTGAAAAGAATAATGGCAGCAATTCTGGCACTTTCCATGAGGATGGCATCAGAAACGATCATCTGGTATATTTTTACACCGGCTGATCCGGGCAGTCAGTCCAAGCTGATGATGAACATAGTCAGTGTATTGATGTATTTTGGGCTGCAATTATTAGTAGATCATTTCTGTCATTTGAAAAAGGGAGATCTTGCTTCAGAGAAGTATTATCTTCTGATAATGGTATTTCCCTTTTTAAGTATCTGGTTTATTTATCTTTTGTTTGCGGATAAAGTGAATGATTCCCTGGTGCTTTTTGGAATCCTGTTCATTATTTTAATTTTAAACTTTTTTCTTTTTTATCTTTATAATAAGATCTATGAACTTGGAAAGGAAAAGTATGAAAAACAATTTCTTGAAGAGGAAGTTCAGATGTATGCGCGCCGCTTTGAGACGATGCAGCAGTCCAGAGACAAAATCCGTGCATTACGTCATGATCTGCTTCATCATCTGCAAATGCTTCAACATTTTGCCCTGACAGGGAATACGGAACAGCTTGTTGATTATATCGGACGCATGAATGAGCAGATTGAGATCGCAACAAGAGGAGTGAATACAGGAAACGATGCCGTGGATGCCATTCTGGATTTCATGATTGAAAAAGCAAAACGGGAAGGGACTGCAATTACTGTAAAAAGCAGTATTCCGAAAGAAGAGTTCATTTCCATCTATGATATCAATATTTTATTGAGTAACCTGCTTGATAATGCGATCGAAGGGGTAAAGGGCTGTTCAGATAAGGAAATCCATCTGAATATAAAAACGGAGCAGGGATTATTATGCATCTGTGTTGAAAATCAATATGATGGAATTCTTTATCAGGAAGAGAACCGTTATTTGACGCGTAAGAATGAAGACGGGCATGGCATCGGTCTTCAGAATGTGTCGGATATTGTGGATAAATATCATGGTATTATGAAAATAGAAACAGAAAATCATATTTTCAAAGTGAATCTGATTTTATATCTTTAAATCTTAGAAGGGCTGCCATGCAGCTCTTTTTTCCTGGTTTTTTCCGGCAAATTTCTTTTGACATTTCCAGATTTTCCCATAAAGCGTCATTTTTTTCCCTATTAAAGCACAGAGCGTTCTGCATGATAAAATAAGATCGAAAAGGAGGGAAATGCAGATGAAAAAGAGCATGGACAAACTGATGAAGTTTTTAATGACGGGATTGTTTGTTGTTGCAGGTATGGCAGTAAATTCTACCTGTTGTTTTAAACTTTATCAGGAAGAATTTGACGATGATCTACTGGATGAATTGAGGAAGTATTAATATGTATGACTATTTGTGCAGGCACGGATATGTAAATGAACACAATGCGAAGATCATTCAACTGGGACTGAACAGGGTGAAGAGCTTTCTGCTTGATCTGGCATATACAGTAATAATCGGGGTGCTATTACAGATCCCGCTTGAAGCACTTTGCATGGAATTGTCTTATATTGCACTACGGAGCTATTCCGGGGGATTTCATGCATCAACACCGAAGAAATGTAAGTATTATTCGGTTATCTGGACCATGGCAGGACTGATCCTTGTGCGTTTTCACTGGACGAATCAGCTTATAACAGAATGTGTTTTGCTTATATCCTGGCTTGTACTAATGGTTATTTCACCAGTAGAAAGCAGGAACCGCAGACTCAATATAAGAGAGAAGAAAATATTTGGTCTGCGTGCAAGAGTGATTGCCACAGCAGAAAGCGCTGTGGCAGTCATTCTTATGCTTTTACATCTGTATAGCTTTGGTTATGCACTTGCAGTTGCAGTCTTTATGTGTGCACTGATGGGGGTACTTGGAATGTGGAGTGAAAAGAGGGGGAAGACGGACAGATGAAAGGACACAAAAAAATATGGAAGACCGGAATATTCCTTCCGGTAATATTTCTTCTTGGCATGGGAGCAGGAATGGTCCTTTCACATAAGGGCATATCAGATACGAAGAATTCTGTGCTTGCCCATACAACGACAGTACAGGAACTCAGAACAGATAAAATTGCTGTTGTAAATCTGGATACAGGTATTGCGGTAGGAGATGAAAATATAAATTATGCGGGCAGTCTGCTTGTTAATCTGCCGGATAATTTTCTGCTCACCGGACTGGAGGATGCCAGACAGGGATTAAAGCATGGATTATATGCAGGATATTTAGTTGTTCCTGCGACCTTCTCGCAAAATATTGTAAGTCTGAATGAAACTCCGGTAAGAGCTGAAATCAGCTATATGATAAATGATGATTTGACTGCTGAGTATAAGGAAAAGGCGATTTATAGCGTATTGGAGTTTGTTTCAAACTTAAATGATAATGTCAGCTATATGTATCTGAATTCCTTAATGGATGAGTTTCACGATGCACAAAATGAGTCGGAAATGATCATGAAAAATGATCAGGGAGAAAGAGAGGCTATTGATGCAATACAGGCAAAAGACCTGATTTCACTGATTCCGGTGACGGAGGTAACGGAAGTCGAATATGACATACAGCCGGTGGATATTACAGAATATATGACCAAAAATGCAGAACTAACCGGTCAGGTTGGAACAAAATACATGGAATATCTGCAGGCGAGTGAAGTGGATCATCAGAAGCTTATTGTCCAATCAACGGCGCTTATGGAAGAGATGCAGAATATGGACGGCATCATTATGGGAGTAAATCTGGCACTGGATGCGGAAGGTAATTCCGTTTATCAGACAGGAGAAGAAAAGCTCTCCACCTTGTTTGAAGAACACAATCAGAAGCTCATGGAAAAAGAACAGGCTCTGGATGAAGGCGTACTGCAAATTTATACCGATGTGCAAAATTATCTGTCTGAATATGAAAGATCCATAAATGCCTATCAGGAAGAAAATCAGGAAAAATATCTGGATACATTAACGGCTTTGGAAAATCTGTTTCATGAATACCAGTCTTCTTATGTATTAGTACCGACTGAACAATATGTACAGATGAAAGATGCGCTGGCGGCAGCAATGTTTTCCGCAGAAAACGGGGAACAAACAGAAACACCGGAACCTCCGGTTGAAAGCGGCACGGTAGAACTGAGTGAACTGCAAAAGCAAATGCAGGATATTCTGGTAGATCACTATTATATATACAGTGATTTCCAGGTGGATGAGAATGGAAATATCAGGCAGGATGAACAGGGAAATAACCTTAAACTAACGGATCTGCTTGCTGAATATAAAAAGGATCTTAACAACGAAGAAATAAAGAAGGAAATATTGGATACCCGGGTGGGAGAAATAGAGAAGATGGATATTGCGGAAGTCAGGAATATTGTTGATTCAGATATTTTGCAGCCAATCCAGAATAATACGGATACATTTATTCAGAATGTATCCACACAATATGCAAAAGAAAAAGAACAGCTCCGGGAATTTGGGGAAGCAGTTGTAAATTATAATCCGGTTAAATATATCAATCATGAAGAGATTCAGGGATTGACAGGAGAAATGTATGAAAATGGTACAGAGTTATATAAAGCAATAATAGAGACAGATATCCAGCAGGAGGAATATGTACGTGATGTATATGAAGCAACAAGAGCCGATCTGGATACCATGCAGGACAATGTTGTACAGGCAAAAGAAGATTCTGACCAGGCGGTGGAAAAGGGACTTGAGGAATTAAAACAGATTAAGCATAGTAACAGCGTTGAAAATCAGGAGATATTACTTGATTTTTCAAAAAAACTACCATATACAAGGCTTGGAAGTCTGGAGTACCGGCAGGCCTATGAGTTTATGGCGAATCCTGTTGGATATCGGGATATTGAGGACAAAGCGGAAAACGTGCAGTCATATGTTGAAGATACGGTTAAACAGGAAAAGGACAGTGTATCGATAAAGGAGTATCAGGAAAAGGATATTGAAAAAATAGTAACCGTGATAATGAGTATGATCTGTGTGATAATTGTTATTTCAACAGTTAAATATCACTTTCATAAGAAGGAAGAACCCTATGAGGTTTAAAGGAAAGGAGGGAGAAAATGGCAGCATTGATGATTGACTATGAAGCATTAGCAGCAGAGGCAGCGAAGCTTCAGGCAGAGGGAGACGCCATGAGCGAGTGCATTGAAAAGATCACATCTATTGTAAATGCACTTCCGGAAATCTGGCAGGCTGAGACCGGAACCAAGTATGTAGAGCAGTACTTTGATCTGGAACCGGGATTAAAAGAAACCGTTGAACTGATCAGCGATATGGTTACTCAGATGAATCAGATTTCTACAAACTTCCAGGATACCGATACCGGTATGGCTGGGCAGATGTAACACATGGGAGTACTGTGTATGCAGATTATGCGTGCACAGTACTCAGATGAAGTGAGGTAAACGATACCAGGAGAGGGAGAAGTTGAGGAATACTTATGGGATTAGTTTTGAGACCATCGGAAATGGAAAGCGGAGTACAACAGATCCGATCAGAACTGAATAACATGAAGGATGGATATTCAGGAGCGATGCAGACTGTTCTGGGATTTTCGGGGGAATGAAGCCCTGCAGTCTCAATCGTGGAACCGGGCAAAGGAGAGAATACAGGAAATACATCAATGTATTGTACAGGGAATGTGGGCAGCCCAAACCATAATGGAAAAAAATCTGGATTCATTAGAAGCAAGTATGGATGGAGTATTATTTCACATGTGAACTTGGTGTTTCACTGGAAGCATTTCAGGGTATGTATGGAGATAAACTGGTCAGTGAGATACAGGAATATACGAAGGATTACTCTATACAGGGAATCAGTGACCTGCAAAGACAGGAAATTAATTTGTTTATTCTGGGAAAATGTTGTGACTGCTCTTTTGTTAGGGTAGAAGATGGAAAGTATCAGCTATGTAACGTTAGTGGTAAATCAATGTATGAAGTGCCTCCACAAGAGGTTGGTACAACCGTTATGAACAGGGCATTTGCAAACAAAGATATAAAGATTAATTATATAGCAGGGTATTTAAAGGAAAATCTGCAGATAGAGGATTTACAGGTAGCTGCAATACTGGGGAATATGTATGCGGAGAGCCAATTTAGTCCATTAGTATCAGAAGCTGATAGTAAGGATTTGTATCAACCCGAATATATTAAAAAATATAATGATTCAATAGAAGAAGATGGACTAGGATGGGGATTAATCCAATGGACATATGAATCAAGAAAGAGGGGGCTTCTTCAATATGCAAAGGAAAAAGGCAATTATTTATTAATGGGTGATATGGATACACAGTTGGAGTATTTGGTATATGAGTTAAAAGACGGGATATGTAAAAAACAATTTAGTAAATTTATTGAAATTCAAGATGTTGATCAAGCCACCATTTATTTTAGAAAAAATATTGAGGTGGCTGAGGAAGATCATGATGATACTCGGAAGACCGCAGCCGAGAACATTTTAGAAAATATGTCGGAGAGTGAGAGATGAAATATAAGAATGTTGGATTGATACATGCTATTGCAATATGTATTGTGGCTTTTAATGTGATGGCTTGTAGTAATGGCGATAATAAGGTGCTACAAGCAGATGCCAAGGAAAGTATACAATCAAGTATTGCAAAAGTATCTCATATAGCAGAGGGGATAGAGAAGACTTATGAGCAATCTATACAAAGAAAATGTATGGATAATAATAGAGATGATTATTCGGATCAAGTACTAATAGAGAAGGTGGATCAGTCTGTTTATGATGAACAGGGGCGGTTGATTGCTCAAATTTATTACGACAAACCGGTAATTCAGGGAGATTCAGAGGCCGTAAAGAAAATTAATGCGTACTTTGATAATGAGGCCAATGCTTTTTACAACCAGGGGACAAGTGTTACATGGTTTTCTGCGGATGCATTTCAACAGTTTAAAGACGGCTTGGAATTGATGAAGGAAAGATGGGGGAATGAAATGATGGCTGAATATCCGACCCGTTATGCCATGGATACCAGTGTTTGCTATATGGATGAAAATATTATTAGTATTGTGCAGGTTCGCAACTACATGCTGGAGCATAATTCATGGCATTGCTATGGAAGTACCTTTGATTTACGGACGGGTGAACTGATTCCGATTACAAAGCTCATTAGCATAAAGCCGGAAGAAATGAAGGCAATTTTTCTTATCACAGGAAATATTATAGATATCGGAGTATATGAAGTCCTCAAAGATGATAATTATGTTATAGATTTTGGTGGACATCGTATTGATATGAAATATGAGTATTTCTATGATGGGGAATCGTATTATCTGATTAATGAATTTGCATTGGAGTTTCGGACAAGTTCCGTGCTTAAGTGGAACGGTAAATGGGGAGAAAACCTGGAAGTCACAGAGCTTTATTATTACACAGATCGTACAACAGGACAGATCGCATGTCGTGAACCTGGAATGTCATAAGAACAGGCAATATTTTTGGGAGATCATAGATTAGTATGTTTATTGTGGAGGTTAAGCACATGTCAGAGTTACGAAACAGTTATGAAGAAGCAGAAAAAGAAAGCAGCCTGCTGGAGAATAAAGGATCCGAAATTCAAGAGCATTTTACCATTTCGATATATCAGACAAACTTACCTGTAGTTGCCAATATGCAGAATGCAATGAATTGTTTAGGGGCAACCAACCAAAGATATCAGGTGTTAATAAGTGGAAATGCAGATGCCATTCGAAAGCTGGGACTTGAATTTCAGCAGTTGGATCAGGAAATGGCAGAACAAATGGGAACAGATCTTAGGTAAAGGAAGCAGTCATGATCGGAAAACCAAAGGTAATGATATGCATTGGCATGATATGTCTTGGAGCTTTTTTGATACACAGTTCAGATATAAGAGCGGCTGAATTGCGGGAATGTGAAGTGGAAGAAGAACTGCGGGAAGATGAAGATGCGGACACAGAAATTGTTTTTGATGCAGATACAGCAATTAACCGGACCGCGGCAAAGTCTGCCTTAGCAGATTTACATGGAGTTTTTGTGTTCCGGGATGCATTTATCCGGCAGGAGCAGATCGTTAAGAGTCAACAAAAACAGAATTATGAAAAAATGGAGCAGATCGTATTGACAAAGCAGCAGCCCGATTCCGGTTACGAGGAGCTGGTTGATCTGGTATTAAATTCCGATGATACGAAATACATCAAGGATATGTATTATATGGAAGACTCCCATGAAGCTTTTTTATGGGTTCTTTGCATAGTGACCAGCGTTTGTGGACTATGTATTGCCATCTGGATACAGGATTATAGGAAAAAACAAAACAACGATAAGAGGAACAAATAGAAAATGCAGGAACTGGAAGATGAAATTTATGAGAAACTGGAAGAATTAAGGCAGAGGGAGCTACAAAATAGTGAATTAATGCAAAAGTTTGAACAAATTGAAGATGAGACTTATCGGCAGGCCAGGAAAGCAAAGGAAATCAATGACGCTTTATTCGATGCATATGCCAAGGATAAAAGGCTGATTAGTCTGTTGACTGAGAAAGAGGAAGAATTACATCAGAAACAGATTTTAGACCGGCTGTTTTTTGCGGATCTGCGGGATGAACTTCGGAAACAGCAGATGCAGATAGAGGATAGTAAGATAGCCTGTCAAATACAGCTTGAACAGAAAGAGTAATACCGGAAGAGGGAGAATATTATGGGATTGATCTTAAGACCATCGGAAATGGAAAGCGGAGTACAACAGATCCGATCAGAACTGAATAACATGAAGGATGGATATTCAGGAGCGATGCAGACTGTTCTGGGATTTTCGGGGGAATGAAGCCCTGCAGTCTCAATCGTGGAACCGGGCAAAGGAGAGAATACAGGAAATACATCAGTGTATTGTACAGGGAATGTGGGCAGCCCTGACCTTAGTGGAAAAAGATCTGGATTCATTAGAAGCAAGTATGGATGGAGCAGAGGATCTGGATGAGGATGAATTGCTTATGCAGATCAAAAATCTGACGGAAGAATGTAAATATTATGAAGCGATGATTATAACGTACCAGCACATGCAGGCTATTGAGAACCTTTTGAAACCGGCCATAATATCCAGTATTGGGGATCAAATCGAACATTATCAGAATCTGCTGAAACAGACAGAAGAAGAATTGGAGCTGTTGAAAACGAAACTCCAGATGTTGTTTGATAAAGCAGACGAAACTTCTGGACTATTTCAGGAAATCAGTGCATTATTGGGTGCCATTGACTGTGCCATTAAGGATGCCGTGTTCTATATTACCGGACAGGGAAAACTTTCTGGGGAAAAATGGAAGATGGCGATTTCGGAAGCGGTACAAAGCCTGGAAGAAAAAGATATATTTATGGAGTATTATTTCGTATGTGAACTTGGCGTTTCACTGGAAGCATTTCAGGGTATGTATGGAGAAAAACTGGTCAGTGAGATACAGGAATATACGAAGGATTACTCTATACAGGGAATCAGTGACCTGCAAAGACAGGAAATTAATTTGTTTATTCTGGGAAAATGTTGTGACTGCTCTTTTGTTAGGGTAGAAGATGGAAAGTATCAGCTATGTAACGTTAGTGGTAAATCAATGTATGAAGTGCCTCCACAAGAGGTTGGTACAACCGTTATGAACAGGGCATTTGCAAACAAAGACATAAAAATTAATTATATAGCAGGATATTTAAAGGAAAAACTACAAATAGAGGATTTTCAGGTAGCAGCGATAATGGGAAATATGCAGATGGAAAGCGGATTCAGTCCTCTGAAGTGGCAAGGAGAATCACCGGATGATTTGTATAATCCGGAATATATACAGCTATATGCTGGTGGAATAAATACAAGTGGTGGATGGGGGTTGATACAATGGACAGATTCGGGCAGAAAAAGAGGATTGTATGACTATGCGGTCAGCAAAGGAAATATTTCGTACTTCGGAGATATGGATACACAGTTGGAGTATTTAGTGTATGAATTAACCGAAGGTGAATGTAAAGGGTTGTTTGAAAAATTTAAAGAGAAAAAAGATGTTGTAGAAGCCACAGATTATTTTTGTGATCATATAGAGATCCCTAATAAGGAAAAGAAGCGTAATACGGAACGTCGAGAAGCAGCGAAAGCAGTTCAGGAAAATATAGAAAAAAATAAATAAAACCATTCTCAAGGAGTAAGAAAATGAAAAAACATTATACCGTATTAATACTGGTTACCTTATTGATTACATTAAGTGCATGTGCAAGACCGGATGTGGATAAAAACGATGCTGTGCCGGAGCTGCCTGTTGAAACGGAGGCTGCAGAAGAACAGGCATATATAGAAGATTCAACAGAAGACTCAATAGAAGATTTCATAGAAGATCCGCCGGAAGATTCCGTACAGGATGCAGAAAGTTCATTGGAAACTGAATCAGAAGAGGAGATAAAGGAAGAGACAGAGTGGCTGGAGACAGATGAGCAGTGGAGGGGCAGAAGAACGCGAAGTAATTCTGAGCTGGAAGTTACCATAGAGCGTACAGACCGTTCACTGGTTAATGAGGACGGAGTGACGATAGCCATTATTTATTATGACAGACCGGTTGTTTCTGGAGATACCGCTGTAGCAGAGAAAATCACAGATTTTTTTGAAGAAGAAGAACAGAACTGGTTTACAGGAAAGAAGGGAAGGTTATTAGACTATTCGGGAGATTGTGACAGTGCCTTGGAATTCTTTTTAGAGTTAGTGGGTGAGATGCGTGCAATGTTTGGTGATGAGCATATAGTAGAATATGAATGTCCGTGCTTATATAACATAGAAAGCAGGATTATGTATATGGATGATGATATTTTAAGTATCTTACAGATTAAAGAATTCCGAACACAACGAGGGAGTACTAATTATTATGGCTGTACATTTGATCTGCATACAGGTGAACTTCTGAAACTTAAGGATCTGGATATAAGTGCGGACGATATAAAAAATATATTCTCACAAGATGAATATCTGGATCACTTTAGTGAAATGTCGGAGGATTATATTGTTGTAGCGCATGAAGAAGAATATGATATGTCAGGCCAGTTCTATGTGGATGAGAAGTATCTGTATCTGCTGGATAATACAGAGAAGAAATATAATGATGGAATAATATACCGGATCGATGAGGCAGGGGAACTGGTCACGCTGCGATATGTAGTGGAAAGGGAAGGTAATAAGAATAGAATCCTTACATGGATCACGAAAGACGGCGCATTGTGGTAGGTGCTGGCTAAATTACAGCTTGAACAGCAGGAAAGAAGATAAAGGAGCCTAATGATGAAGCTTACGATAACAATAAAAATACAACAGAAATCCTATGATATTCAGGTCCCGGATTCGCAGAAAATCATGGAAACCTTACAGATATTAAATGACAATCTGGATTTTTTCTGTATGGACAGCATTCCCGAATATGTGCAGGAAATGGATAGTGGGAGAAAGATCAGTACACGATGCACTTATGAGCAGGCACATCTCTATTCGGGAAGTGAACTTTTACTATAGGTGTGGTGTACGGATTGCATGTGACGATTCGGATACGGATGACGAAAAAACGAAAAGGATGAAAAATTATGGATTTAAAATATTTACATCAGGATGAAGCAGATAAAATGGAGTGGGGATGTATTAAGCTAAAAAGATGGTTGGAGGATTTGGAAGATGATTTTAACAGGATGCATTGTCACAGTAAAGAATTGAATGACAGTCTGTTAGAAATATCTTCAACGGATCTGCAATTACGGGAAATATTGCTTGAAAGAGAAAACTTTATGGAAAAACGTTTGGCAATGGAAAAGATGTTTTTTTCTGAATGCAGAGATATGCTCAGTAGGAGAGCGAAGGACGTGGATGAATTGAGGGAGGGGAAAGATGACGAACAGACTAAAGAGTAACAGTAATGTGGCAGATAGTATTAAATCCGGGATAGAGGTGCAAGGTGCTAGTATCGGACAAGTAAATATGGGGGGAGGGGAAAAAACAAATTTGATAGTAATGGATAAGTTAAATAGTGCAATAAAACATATTAATGCAGTAAATAATGCATATCAGGAATTGCTATTAAAAGATGCAACGGCAATTTCAACTGTAAAAGAGACTTATGAGGATCTTGACGATAAGCTTAGTCATTGTATGGGAATAGAGTAGGGGAAGAGAAAAATGAGAAGTATGAGTAAACAGAGAAATAAGATCATTTTCGCTATAGTGATTAGCATGATGATTTCTGCCTGTGGAGTTAAGGAAGACGTTCAGAAAGAGCGAGGAACGGATGAAGGCTTAATAGAAGAAACAGAAAGTCAAATACCGGCAGATGCCAAAAAATATCTGGAATATCTTTTTGATTATCTGTATCCAGATCGATCGGACATGGTAGATCTCGGATTATATAAACTAAGGGATAAATTATATTATAAGTGGAAATTTATAGATGAAGCAGGACAACTGTCAGATACCAATGTGCTTGCCTACATGTTGGTGAGTGAAGATGGAAAACAGTACGGATATACGGCATATTCGCAAGTACCATCCATGGAGAACAATGAAGAAGTAGAATATGAATCACATTATGGAGGATATTGGGAAGTTGACAGTAGTACGAAAGAGATCAGACCGGTTGCAAAAATACTTTTGCAGTATTTATTGAATTATCTGTATCCTGACCAATCAAACATGGTAGATCTCAAATTATATGAAACAGAAAGCAGTCTGTATTACAGGTGGAAATTCAGACTCGATACAGGTGAGGTAGGAGAGCCCATTGTACTTGAGTATAGATTTTCAACCAGTGACGGATTGTACTTTCAGTATGGGATATATCAGGAGGTATGGGGAATTTATTACAATAATGAGGGAATGAAATGTAAAGAACATATCAGAAATTGTGATTTTGACCAGATATTGGTTAATAAACAAAACTATGATGTGACAAGGCATTGGATACGAAATGAAGATAAAGAGGCAGAATTTTATTATGTAGAACTTTATTATCCGGAACTTTATTATCTGGAGAATGAAAAATATGTAGAAATACTACAAGCGTATACAGAGAAATCGGAATAGCGGTGTACAAAATAATATCGGAGTAAGTAGTAGATAGGAGAAAAACATGGGACTCATTTTAATTCCGTCGGAAGTGATGCAAAGGACTGAAAATTTAAGTGAAATCGTTCCGAGGATAGTAGAAGGTTATCAAAACGTATTACAGACGATACGGGATTTTTCTAGTGAAAGTGAACTGGACACAGAGGCATGGAATACGCTGAAAATAAGAGTGTTGGATTATCATCAGAATATAGCAAAGGGAATTTTGGCTGCTGGGGACGATATGATATCGGACGCTGATACCTTACAACAGAGTGTGGGAACGGAAGAACTTTATGAGGATACCTTGAAGGATATTATAGAGAAGTTGGAGAAGGAGAAGGAAGAATACGAAAATAAGATACAAAATCTTGAAATGTTATGTAATGGTTTCTGGGGAGGGTTACTAGGAGTGGCCTGTTCGTGGATTAACAGAATCATTGTTATGCTGCAGGAAGAAATCAGCAGGATTAATCAGCAGATAGAGATTTATAAGGAAAAATTGCAGTTTTTATATGATGTGAATACTAGTACCCAGAATTTATTTGAAACAGTGAATCAACTATTGGCTATAGTGGAAATGGCAATTCATGATGCAGGTGTAGAAATAACGGGAAATGGAGAGATGTCAGATGGGAATTGGAAGCTGCAGCTTACGGAATTTCTAAAAACAGAGGAGGCAGATAAAGAAATCACCACGGAGTGGTTGCCGGAAATTATGCAGCTTGATGGAAATAGTGAGCAGGAAAAAATGTTACTAAGACGAATTAATACGTTAAATAATAAAATAAGTGAAGCGGATAAAGAAAAATGGACATGGGATCAAAGAAAAATAGATCGTGTCTGGGAAAGGTGCAGAGAATATTATGATGAATATGGAGTACAGGTAGATCCAAGATTGTTAATAGCAATTGTCTGTGTGGAAGGAACAGGAAGTTTTAATACAAACAGTGTCGTCAAGGCCGGAGATGGTGGAAATGGTCCACAGGAAGATTTTGAAAAGGATCTGGACTATGCTTTAGATTTGGTAGGTGGAAAGGTAATAGTATATGCGGCGTATCAACAGTCGTTTTCAGAAGTGAGACAGAAGGCTTATGAACAGGGCTTATCAGGAATAAAGGATTATGATGATATACTTCATTATATTAATTGGCAGACACCAAGGGTAAGCTTAGTGGATACGGATAATTGTAAACTGGAATCCGGAGTATATGCAGAAGATAAGCAGTGGAATACAGGAGTCAGGGAAATATACAGTGAGTTTTCTTATGATAAAGTATCACTGGCCTATACGGAGTATGCCTTGTCTTTAGGCGTTGAAAAAAGAAATGAAATTATGGAAAAATATGGAATAGAAGATATGTCAGGAAATTTTATTGCGACAATGAATGGAAATGATGAAAGAGGTGAAGCGGATGAAGCGGATGAAGCGGATGAAGCGTACACAATTGTTTGGAAGACAGAATAACAGATATATTCCTATGTTGACAAAGGGACTTCCCCTTTGCTGGCTGTTAGTGATTAGTATGGTGTTGTCTGCCTGTGCAGTTCATGAAGTTCCAAAAGAGAACGAGAGATATATAGAAGAGACAGGGGATGAAGATTCTGAAAATGCCCGGGAAGAGCCGAAAACAGAAGCTGTTCCGGAAGAGCAGGAAAGCGATGAAAGTATAACAGAAGAAGCAAAAGGTCAAATACCGGAGGATGCCAAAGAATATCTGGAATATCTGTTTGATTATCTGCACCCGGACAGGTCGCAGATGGTGGATCTTAAGCTGTATGAAACAGAGGACAAGCTGTATTATGAGTGGAAATCCATAGACGAAGCCGGGGAACTGACGTATCCTATTGTGCTTGCCTATGAGGCGTATAAGCGGATAAGTAAGGATGAGGAGCGTTATGGTTATACGGAATACATGCGGGGATCATATTTTATGATTATAAATTGCGGAGGATACTGGGAAATTGATCCGGACACAGGAGAGATTATACCTGTTGCAAAAGAACTTCTGGAATATCTGTTTGATTATCTGCATCCGGACCGGGAAGGGATAGTAGATATTGAATTATATGAAACAGAAAACCGGTTGTGTTATAAGTGGAAAATTGAATTTAAGTCGGGAGAGATTTCGGACCCCTATGTTCTTGCATATTATGGTTTAACACAGGATGGATTGTATCATCTATATGCCATATACGATGAGATATGGGACACGCATTATGATGAGAATGGAGAGACGTATAAGGAGCATACCAGAGACTCCTATCGGAATTTCTGGATGGTAAACAGTGAGACAAAGGAGATCATTCCGGAAAAGATATTCAACGAGGAATCAGAGGAGGAGTATATTATCTGGAATGAAAGGTATTTGGATATGCTGGATTTATACTCAGAGGAATCAGAATAGATACAAAGATATAATTTGGGGATAAGAAGAGATGAGGACGAAGGACATGGATAGTAGAGCAAAGATTTTAGAAAAGAAAATAAAGAAATCATCATTAAGAGCGGATAATATTTTTGAATATGAATATTTAATGAAAGAAACCAGGGGATTGTTACCATGTCATATAACAGAAGAGGGAGAGGACGTTCGTTTTGAATTTGACCTGACAGGAATGCATCCGTTAAGTGAACTTAAGAAAGAAGAAATGGAATACCGTTTGCGCTTTCTGCAGAACTTTTATGAGATTTATCGTATCTGGACAGAATATGACTTGCCGCTGACGGAGGAAAACATATATTATGACCGGAATTACGTGCCTTACATAGCATTTCGTGATATGAAGCAGTTAAAGAAAGAAGATGAGGAGGAATATGAATTTCGTAATGCCTATCAGGAACTGGCAGTAGGAATTCTTGGAAATAAATACAGCTATACGCAGGTAAGAGAAAGCGGTTTAATGATTGCGGCAAAAGACAAAGCATTGGGTTATATTCTCGCCTGTAAAACAACAGAGGAAATGTACAAAGAGATCGGTGAACGTGCAGAGCAGATTCACAGGGAAAACAGTGAGGAAAAGATCCGGCTTGATAAAAGAAAATATGAAACCGGTAAGAAAATACTGGCAGGTATATTGTGCGTATTTATACTTGCATTGTTTTATATGGGATATCAGACCTTTGTTATATTGCCAAGAGATCAGGCAGTAATACGGGCAAGCAGGGCATATACGGTACAGAATTATGTGGAATGTATCGATGAACTGCAAAATATGCAGACGGACCAGATGGACACATATACGAAATATATTCTGGCATCATCTTATGCGAGATGTGAAGCATTGGAGAAGACAGAGCTGGAAAATGTGTTAAAAAATATCAGTATTTATTCCAACGAAGCAGAATTGGGATATTGGATTGCAATTGGGCGTTCTGATTTTACGCAGGCAGAGAATTATGCGAAGGCGCTTTCCGATGATAAACTTCTTATCTATTCTTATATGAAAGAACTGAATTATTTAGAAGGTAACATTAACATGGACGGGGAAGAAAAACAAAATCGTATGAATGAACTTGGAAATGCGATTACAGAAATCAGCAGTAAATATCTGGAGGAATAAAAACAACACGAAGGAGAACTTGTATGGGTGACACTTACTATTATGTGCGAAAAGAAAAGATTCTGATTGGAAATTCCAATGCAGATATTTGCATTCCCGATATGGAAAAAGAATATCTGGTGACAGAAAAAGAAATATATGTCCGGGGTAAAAAAGAAAAGGAGGTTGCAATTCGTAAGATTGAAATCGGAGAAAACATCCTGGATACCGGTGATTTTCGAATTATTATTTACGATGAAATGATTGCGGTAGAGGGGGACCACAGTAAATATGCCTGTAAATTACAGCCGGTCAGTTACAAAGAGGTTCCGTTCGAAGGCTTTCCATATTATAAGAGGTCACCAAGAATTCATGTTAAAGTGAATCCGGAAACAATTAAAATCAAAAATCCACCGCAGAAAGCAGCTTTAGCGAAAGGGTCATTGATGCAGGTTATGATACCGCCGCTTGTAATGCTGGCCGTTACCATCTTTATGAGTGTATATCTGAAGCGGGGACTTTATGTAATTGCAAGTATCTGCACAACGATTGTGACTATTATTTTTTCTGTTCAGAAGTTCTTTAGCCAGAGAAAGGAAATCCGGCAGAAAAATGAAACACGAGAGCGGGTATATATGGAGTATCTCGTTAAGGAAAGGGCACGGATCCGTGCATTGAGAAAAAAGGAAAAGGATGCCATAGAGTATCAGACGCCGGATGCAGAACAGATTGAAGCAATGATGCTGCATTATGACAGCAGATTGTATGAGAAAAGCATGGGAGAAGAAGATTTTCTTGAAATCTGTCTTGGATATAAAAATGGACAGTCAGGGATCCGGGTCCAATGTGAAAGTGATGAGTTAAATATGGAGGAGGATGCACTGCGTGATGAGGCAGAGAGTTTGAAGGAGGAATTCGGTTCTGTGCATCATATGCCGGTAATGGTTAATTTATATAAGAATCATCTGGGCATTGTAGGTGAAGAAAAAAACATTCACAATCAGTTAAAATACCTTCTGTTACAGATTTGTTTTTTTCATAGCTATCATGATGTGCAGATTATTTTTATTGGAAAGGAAAAGAGCAGCAGCGAGTTTTCCTATCTGAGATGGTATCCGCACCTGAGAATACAGTCAATTAATGTAGTTGCAGAAATTTTTAACCAGATAACCAGAGATCAGATACTGGGAAGCGTTCTGCAGATGGTTAAAGACAGAAAACAAAGAGTAGAAGAAAGTAATAAAGGAGAGCGGTTCTGTCCTCAACTGCTTTTTATCATAGATGAACCGCAATTAATACAGGATCACGCAATTATGGAATACCTTGAAGGTTCATCCGGAGAATTGGGGATTAGTATTATTTATACAACAGATCAGCGGGCAAAGCTCCCGGAAAATATTCAGACCGTGTGTATTCTGGAAAATTCGGAAACGGGAAGGGTTATGTTACGAGAAGGAATCCGCTGTAATGAACCATTTGAAATTGTTTCCATGAAAGAAAGGAATGTCGAAAGGGTCAGCCGGAAGTGTGCGGCTGTTATTCATGAAAAAGGAATGGTATCCCGTATTCCGGAAAGTATTACCTTTTTTGAAATGTATCAGATACAGCATCCGGAAGAACTGAATGTACAATCCAGATGGAAAAATCACGCTGCTCATAAATCACTTGCTGTTCCGTTGGGTGTGAGGGAACAAAACAATTATGTGGAGTTGAATTTACATGAAAAAGCGCACGGTCCGCATGGACTGGTGGCCGGTACAACAGGATCCGGAAAATCGGAAATTGTTCAGAGCTATATTTTATCTCTTGCGGTTAATTTCCATCCATATGAAGTGGGATTCCTGTTAATTGATTATAAGGGTGGTGGAATGGCAAATTTATTTAAAAATCTGCCTCATTTACTTGGAACAATCACGAATCTTGATGGAGCAGAAAGTCATCGCGCCATGGTATCCATTAAAAGCGAACTGGCGAGAAGACAAAGAGTATTTAATGAATATGGCGTTAATCACATTAATGGATATCATAAGCTATATCAGCTTGGAAAAGCCCGGGAACCGATCCCGCATCTGTTTCTGATCAGTGATGAGTTTGCAGAACTGAAGAAAGAGCAGCCGGAATTTATGAAAGAACTTGTGTCAACTGCACGAATCGGACGAAGCCTGGGGATTCATCTGATTCTGGCGACACAAAAGCCATCCGGTGTAGTTGATGATCAGATTTGGACAAATTCAAAATTCAAACTGTGTCTGAAAGTCCAGAATGAAGCAGACAGCCGTGAGATGCTTAAAACGCCGGATGCTGCATCTATTGTACAGCCGGGACGGGCATATTTACAGGTGGGAAATAATGAGATTTATGAATTATTCCAATCGGCATTCAGTGGAGCCTCATATCATGAGGAACAGGAGAGAGAGGAAGGCGATCAGAGAGTTTACCTTGTGAACCGGATTGGGCAGGGCCAGCTTATCAATCAGGATCTGGGAGGAAGTCTTGAAAGCAACCGGATTCATAAGACGCAGCTGGATGTTGTTGTCGGGTATGTGAAGAACGAATTTTTAAAGACAAAGCTTCCAAAGGTAAAGAGCCCCTGGCTTCCACCATTACAACCGGTTATGGTATCGCCATTGTTTGAAAGAATTACGGATAGTGCAATACATAAGGAACTGAATTTGAATATCCCTGTTGGAATTGAGGATATACCCGAGGAACAAAAGCAGATCGAATATCAGATTCAGTTTTTGAAACAGGGACATGTCATTTTCTTTGCATCTTCCGGATATGGGAAAACTGTTTTCCTGGAGACACTTTTATTGGGATTATGTGCATTAAATAGTGTGAAGAATTTACATGCATATCTTCTTGACTTTGGGAATAATGCATTATTGCCGTTAAAAGCATTGCCGCATGTAGCAGATTATATTACCTATGACAATTTGGAAAAACAGCAGAAACTGATGGCATTATTATTTAAAGAGATGAAACAGCGTAAGCAGCTGATGGCAGATGCAATGGCACAGAATTTCGAAATATATAACCAGATGGCAGAACAGCCTCTTCCTGCGATTGTCCTGTTTATTGATAATTACGATGTTGTAAAAGAGCTTGAGATGGATGAAAACTTTTTTGTTCAACTGGCACGTGACGGTGTTAATCTTGGAATCTATCTGGCAATTACAGCTTCCAGAAGCAGCGTTGTAAAGTATGCGCTTATGAATCAAATCAAGACCAAAATTGCGGGATATAATTATGAGCCGGCAGAACCACGCAATATTGTAGGAAGAAGTGAATATGTGCTTCCGGAAATTAAGGGGCGTGTACTGGTGAAGGATGAAAATGTGAATATGATGCAGATCTATACGCCGGTACCTTACTCATCCGGCCTGGAATATAATCAAAATCTGCAGGAGCTGATTGGAAAGATTGCCGGAAGCAGTACGGAAGAAAAGGCTGTGGGAATCCCTGTTCTGCCCGAACAGTTCCGGGTCGGAATGCTGAAGAATTATGGGGCTGCGGAACCGGCAGATGTTTATCTTGGATTAGAAAAACAAAGGGTATACAGGATAGGAATACAGACCACAGATACGCCATTCCTGATTATTGGTCCTGTGCGCAGCGGTAAGAGCAATACCGTACGCATGATGCTACAACAGATGCTGCATTTTGAGAGAATTTATGTGTTTGATGCAAAAACATATGAATTGCAGGATATGCAGAAATATGAAAACGTAATGTATGTGGATAATCCGGATAAACTGGACCGTTGTAAGGAAGAATTAATGGATCTGACAGAAGAAAGACGGGAAGACTGTCAGGCAGAACGTGGAAACAGGACAGTTACACAATTCTATGGTTCCTTAGAAAAGTATGCAGTTGTGATTAACGAATTATCTGATTTTGTACAGTTTATAAATGATGATAAGAATATGATACAGATATTAGGCAATGCTGCAGACACAGGTATTCTGGTAATACTAACAGGTCATTCTGCACATATGCCGGTACGAAATGAAACAGCAAAACTGGTTAAGAAAGCAGAGAACGGTCTGCTGTTAGGGGATCCGGGCATTAATTCACCTTTTCCTACTTTTCGGGGAAAGGAGCTTCCGGATTGCGTAGAAGACGGACTGCTATATCAGAAGGGAAGCAGTACGATGATCCGTATTCCCAAGGCGTAAGCAGGAAACAAACAGGATGAGAAAAATAAGGGGAGGGAATGAGAATGTCAATATCCGGGGCATGGCATGCGAGAAACATGATATGGAAATGCAGTAATGTAATCAGTTATCTGGAGGGGGCGATTTCCAGTCAGCAATCCGGCATAGAGATGGTAGACAGCGCTATGCAGCAACTAAATACGAATTTAACGGCAAACCCGGATTCTGCATTGGGCTTTATGATTACCACATTTGATGATAAAGAGGCAGAATGGTATGAACGGACGCAGAATATTATAAGTGCATTGAATGATGGAGTGGACAGCCTGGTACTGAAAAAGGGAGAAGTGGAGCAGAAGAAAGAAGAATGGGAAGAAATTTTACGCAGGGAGGAAGAGGAAAATGCAGGATTTCTTTTGTGAAACAGATGCTATTGCAGAGATTAAGGATAAGGTTATAGGCATTAAGGAGATATTGGACAGTACTTATGAAAAAGCAGAAGCTGTCATGCAAAGTGTGAGTGATGAGGAAATTTGGAATGGAATGTCTCAGCAGACGGGAATGGCATTTCTGGATCTGACAATGCAATATCATAAAAGTCTGGCGGGTGATCCTCTTTCACAGGCACAGGCTGCGCTGGAAAAGTATCTTTCAGCAAATCAAATTTTTTATGATAATTGGGAAGATTATCAGGAACTGCGTAAGTTATAGGAGAGAGTGTCAGTATGAAATTTTCGGATTCAGAAATGATGTTTATGATCAGTGTATCGAGGGGAAGAAAACCGTTGGGAATTGATATAAAAATACCGGAAGATTCTCAAAGGGAAGAGTACATAAAAGATGCCATTTATTCTCTCAGGAATAAAAATATAGTGGATGAAAATTTAAAACTTACCAAAGAAGGAGCAGACCTGTTGTTTTTCTTTGAAACATATAGAAACAGCTACAGGCATGTTGTATTGGATCAGATATATGCAGCGGTGCTGCCAAGGGATCGTCTGATTACGGTTATGAAAAAAGAGGATGGTTATGAGTTTAATTGTATAAGTTCTTCTGTCTTATTAGAGGCATTGCTTGGTTATTCTGATTTTTTAAAATGCGAAGACCATCAGCCGGGAAGAGGAAATTGGGAAAGTACTACGGTGGAAGAACTGTTTCAAAGAATTCAAAATAGTACCGGAGGCGTATGGGTAAAAAGGTTTACCGGGGGAAAGCCGGATGGTGAAAAGTTTTATGGCTGGGATAAGCAGCAGGGATATGTTGTAAATCTTGAGAGAAACAGAATCCGCAGTTTATCACCTTTGTGGATGCGTAAACAGCTTTGTCAATTGGTCAGGGAGGGAGAATGAGTGGCAAAAACGAAAGAAACAACGGTATGTGATCAGCCGTCCATGTTGGGAATCACAATTATGCTTGCGGATATTATGCAGCAGCTTCAGAATGCAAAGGAGATGGCAGAGCAGGCACAGGAAAAAATTGCAGATTCCTATGAGGGAGAGGCAAAAGAGGAAATGGAATTGTTTTTTGGAAGTCTTCCGATGCATATAGAAAGACTGACATTGTTCTACGGTAAAATGGAAGAATATGTATGGACAACTGCGGAATCTTTTATGAAGAATGATAGGATGATGTGCGAAAATATGGAAGGAAAATAATGTGGAAACGAAGAAGATGATGCTGATCTTTGCAGATCGGGGAATTCAGTCGGGGTGGAGTGCTGATTCCATACAAAGTACTTTGGAAGGGATTGAAGAGAAATTTGAGAAGTGTAATGATAAGCTGGCGAGTGTTTCTGTGGGACCATGTAGTTATCAATTTCAGGCAGACAAGATTGAAAGGATGACACAGGATCTTCAGCTTCTGCAGAGTTATGCCAGTTCCGCACCGGATTATGTATGGGAAACGTTGGATAACCCATTGTATGTGGACTTTAAAAATAATGCAACAGAGAGCTTAAGCCAGATTATACTGGATGATTTCTATACAGATAATACGATAGGAATGGAAGAGCATTTTACAGTATCGCAAAAAGGTGCTGTATATAGTCAGAAGAGAGTAAAAGAAACATTAACATTTTCAGATTTTTTTGGTCTTCCCGCAGTAGAACATGAAGACAGTATGGTTACACTTGAAAATGTGGAAACAGTAAATGAATTTGCTTCCCTGTTCCGCAAGGATTATGATAAAATGAAAGAAGCGGATATTGAGACATGCATCCGCAACTATCTGACGTCGGGAGAATTCAATCATGAGGCATATCATCCGGCACGGGATTTCCTGTCGGGGTTATTGGATATAACAATCGTGAAGCCTGTGATCGAATTTTTTACAGGAACAGATCTGATTACCGGAGAAAGACTGACAGAGGCACAAAAATACCAGAAGATGGCAGGAGCGATTGTCGATATGTTTACCTTCGGGCAAGGACTTGCAGCCATGAAGGGAGCCGGTCTTGTCGGAAAAGAACTGTGTAAGGCATTTGGTAAGACGATGTTAGTGGAAGTGGCCTCTTCGGCAAGTGCATATACGGTAGGTTACGGTGTTGAAGCAATGGGACTTCCTCCGCAGATTGCATGGATGCTGGGAGCGGCAACCGGATGTATTGTATCGACAGTCGGAATGAATCTGGTATTTCGTAATCCCCAAACAGGGGTAGTACGGGAATGTTCACTGGAGGAGATCACTTCACTTGAAAAGCTGGATGCTTCGGAAATAGATATTACGAAGCTGGGAAAAGAAGTTCCTACGGACGATCTGGAACTGTATATGCGCTATCAGAAGGAAGGATCAATAGAGCACTTCACGGATAGCGAGAAGAAAACCATCAGCCGGATCGAAACGATGGGAATTACGGGCGATGAGTGCGAAGAGATCCTGCGAGCGAGAGGAAAAGAGGTTACTCGTCCTCCGATAGAGGAACCAGAGGCGGTATTGCCTCCGAGAAATGAGAGTGAGGGAAAGGGTGGCTCAGATGTAATAGATAATATAATTACGGACGGATCTCATCTGGATAATGGAAAGTTAAAGCCGAATGTTACATATAAAACAGGTGAGCATGATTATATTTATAAGACAAATGAAGATGGACTAATAGTTAAGGCTAGTACAGATAATCTGCAATTAAAAACTCATGAAGGTCGACTTAAGCATAATCCTAATACTTACGGTAAAGAAACAGGAGATCATGCTGGACATTTGTTTGGTGATAGATTTGGAGGTTCTCCAGAATTGGATAATCTCGTATCACAAGCTAAAAATGTTAATGTGAGTGAATTCAAAGTAATTGAAAATCAATGGGCGAAAGCATTGGAAAATGGACAAAAAGTTACGGTTGGTATTAATATTAATTATGATGCAGGGAATATTCGTCCGATTTCGTTTGACGTATCATATACAATAGAGGGGATACATTATTACCAAAAAATATATAATTAAAAGGAGTATAGAAATGAGCCAAGTATTTGAAGATGAATTTATGGATTTACAAACAGCGTTAATATCGCTTTGTTTGGAGGTGACTAAAAAAAAGTCAATAAAGTATATGTATATTGTTCTAATGAAAAAAAGAGTAAAATGTTTAATGCTTTTTTCGATGTAAATGGAGAAGTAAAAACATTATATCAATTAGGAGTACCAAATGAGTTAGCATTTCAGTTTCTGAAACTTGGAACAGAAGATTTAGAAAAGGTGGATGCTATTTGCATCAAGCACAATATGCCGATTCCAACTGAGATGAAATTGTATTATGACATAACATCAGGAAAGTATGATGCAGAATACAAATATGAAGAAGTGTGTTCAGCAAAGACAGGAAAGAATGCGGGAGAAGTATTTTCGGAATGGATTTCGCAAATAAAGGATAAAGCTTAGGGAGAGAAGGGTTATTGGAAAAAGCAAAATTACTAGGAGAAAGCAATGGATATAAGTTTAGTAGCAAAAATGAAAAAGTATGATGAGTT
>ERZ791919.68-NODE-68-length-121612-cov-40.517461_pt1 | contig 121612 bp, 114 predicted proteins | sample MGYA00510137_ERZ791919 | MGnify/ENA primary metagenome ERZ791919 (study PRJEB30046, sample SAMN00792059) | human gut metagenome | study: EMG produced TPA metagenomics assembly of the A metagenome-wide association study of gut microbiota in type 2... | reverse complement strand
GCAAGGGCTTCATTCCCGGCAGCGTTCCCCCGGTGGTGCAGGCGGCGGCAAGGCGCAGCGCAAAGGTGGTCTTGCCCTCGCCGGGATTGCCTTGCACAATGGTTACTTTCCCAAAGGGGATATACGGCTCCCATAGCCATTCAACGGTCTGTGTGTCAACCTCGCTCATGCGGATAATCTCAACGGTTTCTTCCTGCGGCGGCTCTTTCAAGCCGTAGATTGCTTCCCGCAAATACTTCCCGTCTGTGATTTCTGCCCGGTGCTGCAATACCTCGTTCCAGTCCTTAAACAGCGGCACAAGGCGGTGGACGGTCAAGCCCTCCGGCACAAGCTCTGCAAGGCGGCTGCAAGCGTCGTTTCCGGCTTCGTCGCTGTCAAGGCAGAGGTAAACGGTCTTGATGTTCGGACGGTCAGAGAGAAAGCGGAGCAGTGCTTTTTCTCCCACGCCGCCCAGTGACAAATAGCTTTGCTTCTGCCAGCCCTTTTTGAACAGGCAGAGGAAAGATAACAGGTCAACGGGGGCTTCAAAGACAAACAATCTTTCGCCCTCGCCACGGTAGCAGAAGTTAAAGGCTTTGTCGCTGCCTTTCACATCAAGCCGGAAGTTCCCGGTTGTTCCGCGCTGGTGGGCGTACCTCGGTATGCCGTTTTCATCTCTGCCGACAAATACGGCGTTGTGGTGGGCGGCTTCCTCGTAAATATCCCCGGTGGAAAAGAAAAAGCCCGTCACATCTTCATCAATGCGGCGGGCTGCTGTGAGGTAGTTCCTCGCTATGCGGTTGTCGGGGCTGCGGGGCGGCAGCCGGAAGTCAGAAATGGGCGCGGGGCTTGGTCTGTCCGGCGGCGGGGCTGCGCCTTTTTCTCCTGTCAGCATTTCAACGGCTTCGGTAAAGCTCTTGCCGAAAAACTCCATGACAAAATCAACGGGGCCGCCGCCTTTGCTCTGGCTGTGCCTGTACCATTTGTTTCCCCGGACGGTCAGGCTGTCGTGCCGCTTCCAGCGGTATTCATTTCCGGCGCGGGTAAGCTGCTCGCCCTGTGATTGCAGGAAAGAAACAAGGTCGGCTTGGTTGGCGCGGTCTATCTGTTCTTGGGTGTAATACATGGCTGATACCTCTCTTTCTGTGGTTGAATTGTTCATAGGTTTTGAGTATAATGAAATCGACAAATCGGTATTTGTTGAGGTGTTTTATGAAACTATTATTTTTAATTGGCGATGCTGCTGTTGGGAAAATGACAGTTGGCCAGGAACTGATGAAAATAACGGATTTAAGGCTCTTTCACAATCACATGACCATCGAACCAGTGATAGAGATTTTCGGTAGATACGACGGAAAGACAATCTCAGAAATACGTGACACGATTTTCAAGAACTATGCGGCTTCCGATAACTATGGGATGATTTTTACAATAATGATGGATTTTGATCTGCCGTCAGAATGGGAGTATCTGGAACATGTCAAAGGTATATTTGAACCATACGGGACCGATTTTTATTATGTTGAACTGATTGCTCCACAAGAGATAAGACTGAAAAGGAATATTTCTGAGAACAGACTAAAAAACAAAGCTTCCAAAAGAGATATCGAGACTTCCTATCAGCGTTTGATCAATGATGACAAAAACCATAGGTGTGTTAGTTATGAAGGCGAGATTCCTTTTGATAACTACCTAAGGATCGATAATTCTGATATGGAACCTGACAAAGCCGCAAGATTGATCCAGGAAACCTTCAATCTATAAATTCCAGTTTATCAGAAAGCATTTAGGGCGGACAAGCAAAATGGCTTGCCCGTCCTTTTCTTTATCGCTCCTGTTCGTGCCGCTTGGTGCGGCTCTGCGTCTGCTCCGGCTGGTCGGCGCGGAGTGCAATATCCACGCATTTGCGGATTTTTTGAAGCTCGGCAACCTCGGCGCGGGTCTCTTTCAGCGTGTCATATTCCGCGTCCCTCTGTGTTTTGAGGTCAGCATATTCCTGTTCCCATTCCGCAATAGGCAAGGTCTTTGTTCCTTTCGGCAGATTTGCATGGAGATAGCGGTTTGCCGCGTCCCATAGGGTATCATCGAAGGTGACAACATACTCGTCCGGTCTAAGCAGCACCTTTGCCGTGCTGCCGGTAGTCAGCGACTTGTTCAGCAGCAGCGCATACAGATTTACCGTGCCGTCCTTGCTGACAGTAACCGTGGAACGAGTGCCGGCAAGCTGATGCTGTTCACTTGCTGCACCATCTGTAAAGTTGCCGCTGTTGTTCGGCATATCCTTTAAGACAGCGCCGGTCATGTAGTTATTGTTCAGATACACCTTTGCACCTGCGTCATGCCGTGCTTTGAGCGTAGCAGGAACAAAACCGCGCAAATAAGTGTTTTCCAAATGAATCTCGGTCAACGCAGTCTGCGTAAATGCGTCCGGTAAGACACCGCGCAGAGGGTTCGTGTCCAGCGCGAGATATTGCAGGTCTGCCAGATTAGCAATACCGGCAGAGATTTCGCCTTCCAGCTTGTTTTCAGACAAGTCTAAAATCTGCAAACCAGAAAGCGAGTACAGCGTTTCGGGAATCGTGCCGGTCAATCCGCATTGCCACGCCGAAAGCGAGATAAGGTTATTCAGCGCGGACAGGTCGGGAATCGTACCGCCGATAGCATTTTCCGAAAGGTTCAAGTATTTCAGACTGCTCATATCGGCAACTGCCGCAGGAAAACCGCCGGTCAACTGATTTCCCATGAGGTTCAGCACCTCAATCTGGGTATTGCTCAAAATCGTGTCCGGTATCGTACCAGTGTACTGGTTATCTTTTAGAACCAGCGTTTTCAATGCGGGCATTGTACCAAACTCGGAATGAATCGCACCTGCATAATCATTGCCGCCCAAGTCTACATTTTGCAGTTTCGGGAGCGTATAGAGCGCAGACGGAATATCTCCGCTCAAATGATTATCCGAGAGGAACAGATACCGCAATTCACTAAGTTCCCCGATTGCAGCCGGTATATGTCCGGTGATGTTCTGACCTTTTAGACCAATGCTCTTGATCTCCACAAGGTCTTCCGCTCCGGTGATGGTATCCAGTGTGCGCTGCTGGGCGTTCAGCAAACGCTCAATCTCATTGATGAACCAGGTCTGTCCATCACAGGCGGCAATAAACCGTTTGGCATATTCCGTCTGTGGGTTTGGCGTAAAGTCCGCTGCGCCTGCCGTGAGTGGTGCGTATAGCTGCAACAGCAAGGCTATTACAAGCAATACGCTGATTCGTGTGCGTTTCATTTTTCGATCGCTCCCTTTCTTTTGCGCCCAAACAGGTAAAAAAGAGCGCAATACCACATGGATAGTAGTCCACACAGTATTGCGCTGTTTCTTAAAATGCGGGGACTGGTTAGGCAGCTGGCTGTCATGCGATTGCAGAGCAATCGTTTAGACCCTATAGCTTTGCGCCGCAGAGTTTCCTCTGTTTTGCCATTTCTGCCATTCTCCTAAGAGTTTGGGTTTTTAGTTAATTAAATTATACTAAGTTGCTTGGTATCTGTCAATTATTACTTTGTCAATTTCAACAAAAGTCCTTTTGTACTTAAACAAGTAATTGTTCAAAATTGTAGACTGTCCGCGTCGCAAAGGGTCTACTGTTATAGACTTCAAAAGATTTCTCTCTGCGCTCGCCGCCGCGAGAATGGTGAGGGGGTGCTGCGGCTGTGGGTAACTGCCGCAAGGGAGTTATCCATCAACCGCAGCAGGGGGAGAGGAAAGACGCGGGCGGCGCGGATTTCGTTCCTCTCCCCTCACCTCAAAAGCGGTTTTTACCGGCGTTTTGATAAGATATTAGCATATCGCACAAAAACTGAAGTTGAATCTTGTGCATGATTAAAAATATTTTTCAGGGGCTATTCCATTGACCACATTTCGGCGTTATAGTAAAAGAGGAAATATTTCCAATGTCCTTTGACAACCGCATACTCAGGCATCAGGTACAAATTCGGCGCGGAGAGCTGCAGCGGAAAGCTGTGAACTGTGGGTGGCTCCTATCATGGCAATGACCCGCGCGGAAGATAATGATACTCCCGACCAGTCACCGTCCGAGCGTGAAAACGTCGCAGGCAATGAGGTCGGACAACGGATAGGTGAAATTCCTGTGGAATCGGTACGCCGCCGATCGCTTGGTGCTTCCCGCAGTCGGGGGTGAGGCCGAATAGACTGACAGTAACAGTATAAATCATTATAAAACCGGAAGAATACCGCTTCTTTGCGTGTATTCTTCCGGTTTCGCACTTCATGGAGGTTTTACATGTCATTTGATTACGAAATTTTATCACAGAATGATCTGCTGGAACTGTTTCCGTTCGGCCGGTCAAAACTCAACGCCTTACTGCGGGCCGGTGTTCTGCCCGTCACCAAAGTTGGACGTGATTACATCACCATTCGAGCAGAACTTGACCGCTGGTTCGCGGCCAATCGCGGACGTGAAATCTTCTATTAACCAGACGTTGCGAACCATGCAGAGTATGGCGTATAATAACAATGTTAGCTGTTGTAGCTGCCGCACCGGGTCAGGAGCGAAAATGAGCAATACAACAGAAAAAGTAACGAAAACGAATCGTCATTACGGGGAGGGCAGTATTTATCAGCACAAAGATGGCCGCTGGGTAGCAAAATACCGCGATGAAGCCATGGCGAAACCGCAGTACCTTTATGGTTCGACCGAAGCTGAGGTTCGCCGCAAGCTGCGGGATTGGAAAAAGCAGACGGCACGCGGTCTGACTGCGTGCAAGAAAGTGTTTTTTCGTGATTATGCAGATAACTGGTTTTACACGTTCAAGCAGCACTCTGTCGAAAACAGCAGTTTTGACCGTTACGAAAGCATTTATTTGCATCATATCAAGCCTGTATTGGGCGATATTCAGATTGCGTCTATCCGCAGTGAGGAGATTCAGAATCTGCTGGTTGCGAAAAGCAAAACGCTTTCGTACAGTGTAGTGAAGAAGATCAATTTCCTTTTGTCGGAACTGTTTCAGTATGCTCATTCCGAGGGCGATATTGCGAAGAATCCCATGCGCAATGTGAAGATGCCGAAAAAGACGCTGTTCAAACCGGAACGCGAAATCATCGCGCTGGAAAGCGAGGAAGTGCGGGCGTTGGAGCAGGTAGCAGTAATGAAGCGAAAGAACGGTCTGCCGTTGATTACGCACGCGAATCTGATTGTGTTCCTCGTGCATACCGGTTTGCGCTGCGGTGAGTTGCAGGCTTTGAAATGGTCTGACATTGACTTTTGCAGTAAAACGGTTACAGTGAACAAGAACCTGTCTATGGTCTGCGACCGCGACCGAAACGGTGAACGGAAGAATCACAAAAAGGCGAAAATCAAGGGCACGAAAACGACAAGCGGCAACCGCATTGTTCCGCTGAACACAAAGGCGATTGCCGCTTTGAAAAACCTGCACACCATCTACCGCAAGAAAGGAATTTGCAGTCCGAATGTGGTAGCGTCGCTCAATGGCAATATGCTGTCTAACGACCAGTTGCAGCGTGTACTCCATCGTGTGCTGAAATATGCTGAAATCAGCAAGCCGTTCACGCTTCACCAGCTTCGTCACACCTTTGCAACACAGACACTTAACGCCGGTGTCCCGATTACCGTAGTAAGCAAGTGGCTCGGACACGCGAATGTATCTGTTACTTATAACACCTATATTCATGTGTTGGAATCCGTAGAAACTACGGCGGTAACGCTTCTCGAAGCTATCTAAAAATTTTCAAAGCCACTTTGGTATATATTCGGTATCACGACAAAGGGAAAATGCCGAAATTGTTAGATGTGGTGCGGGGTTTTAGTAAAAGAGGGATAGATCTGCGGTTTTCCCCCTCTTGCACCCTTAAACGCCTATATTACTGGGCTTTAAGTCGTTTTTTCGAGAGGCGTACACCAATGTTACACCTTTTCGCTACATAGCTTCAAGAACGTCTAACGCTGTCAGCCGTTCCTGTTCCATAGCGTGAATGTAGATATTATATGTGGTGGAAATACTGGCATGCCCCATCCATTTGCTTACTACGCTGATGCTTACGCCAGCATTTAACGCACGGCTTGCAAAAGTGTGACGTAGCTGATGGATCGTGAGCGGCTTGTCTATCCCCGTGTGCTTCAACATACGCTCAAGTAAATTGTGCATACGGTTATTAGTGAGGAAGCCGCCTTTTTGCGAACAGGCAACATATTTGCTTTTGATGCCGCATTGCCTGTAAATCATCTGCAATTCCCTAAGTGCGTTGATTGCTTTACTATTTAGTGGGATAATCCGGTTGCTGCTGGATGTCTTAGTGCCTTTTACCTGTAAGGTGCTTTTGGACGTATCTTTTCCGGTATCCCTGTTCTTGATCTTTGCCAGATTTTTATTTATGGATACCGTCTTGCTTTCAAAGTCAATATCAGACCATTCCAGCGCAAGCAGTTCACCACACCGCAGGCCGGTATGCAGCATAAATACGATCAGGTTTCCGTGAACAAAAAGCGGACGGCCTGTACCATACTTCTCTCTGGCTGCTTCCTCCAACCGTTTAACCTCTGCATCCTCTAATATCAGCATTTTCCGCTCTGGCTTAAACTTGCTCCGTTTTGCCATGATAACATTTGCCATTGGGTTTTTAAGAATGTCACCCTCAGTATAGGCATGTTGGAAAACCTCAGAAAGTATCTGCCGGATCATCTTGACGATAGTATAAGAATATTCAGTGCTTTTCTGGTTTAACAGTGTTTGAATATCAACCGCTTTGATATTCCCAAGTTGGAAGCCGCCAAGCGTCGGCTTGATATGCGTGTAATAGACAGACTCCAACCGATCAAAGCTGGTATTCTCCACGGCTGCGGCCTTGAAAGTATATAACCATCGCTCAATATAAGTGCTAAGCAATACTTTTCTACAATCCGTAATGCCATGCACTATTGTTTTCTTAAATTCACGCAATTTCCGTCTTGCTTCCGCTTCTGTCTTACCATAGACATAACGCGGTTTCAACATCTTTTCGTCCTTATATTTGCCGACCCAGCGGCCATCTTTCCGCTGATATACACTACCCTCCCCATATCCGCGGATTCTCTTAACTTTATTGATATTTTCTACTGTATTCATGCGTATCGCTCCTATCAAATAAACAGGGGCGGCAGCATAAACAGCTAACGCATATATTATAACGCCGTCCCTCTGTAAAGGCAATTCAATCAGTAAAATATCTCTTTCCCTTTATTTGCTTCAAACCACCGGTCAAGTTCACGTTCATTCGTCAAATAATCCCGTCCCACTTTCACCACAGGCAATACGCCTGCTTCCAGCAGGCATTTTAGCTTGGTTTTGCCAAAAGGGAACAACTCAAGCAAATCGTCCTGCGTCAAAATTTTATAATCCATAAACCACAGCCCTCCTGCGTATTGGTTATCATCTATGCAGCAACAATTTACTGCATCTCGTTTGCAATTCAAAATCCCCACATGGTTTTTGTGCGCCATGCCCGCTACCGGAACGGACAGCAACATGATATAATGAAACCATGATAAACTTTTCTGTTCTTTATTGTGGGGTATGACTTTATGAAAAAAGAAATCACATCTATCTTGTGTGCGGCAGCTATTACCTGTTCGGCAGGCGCCGCCAATGTTTCAAACTTTTCGGACGTCCGTCCGTCGGACTGGTATCACGATGCGGTCAACTATGTTTGCGAAAACGGGCTGATGAATGGTACATCGGATACGGCGTTCAGCCCGAACGCAACTACCAGCCGCGGCATGATCGTGACCATCCTGTACCGACTGGCAGGTTCACCTGATATGCCCGAAAGCAACTGGGGATACCCCTATGCAGACGTAGATACAAACGCCTATTACAGCGCGCCTGTCTACTGGGCGCGCATGAATGACCTCGTTACCGGGTACAGCGATACGCAGTTCGGCCCGAATGATGCGATCACCCGCGAGCAGCTTACGGCCATCCTGTACCGCTACGCGGACCACCTTGGCCTTGATACAGATACCGGCTTTATACCAGATAAATACTATGATTTCTCGGACTATCAATCAGTTTCCCGTTACGCAACAAACGCCATGAGCTGGTGCGTCAACAAGGGCATTGTCAGCGGCTCGGACGGAAAGTTAAATCCGCACGGGACAGCTACTCGTGCCGAAGTCGCAACAATGCTGATGAACGCGGAAAACATCTTGGACGCAAATGAACCGACGGAGCCGGAAACACCGGTTTCACCAGACGGACAGCCTGTGCCGGATGATACCGACAACGAAACCGCAGACGATAACCAGACCGTAACAGATGAAATCAGTCTACGCCCTATCGGCAAATCTGCGGTAGACGAGTACGGCGGCTATTGGGATTATGACCTGTCCAATGCCACCTTTGACGCCATCAACGACCTGCGCGAAGAAAACGGTTTGCCACGTCTGACTTACTCGTTGAAAGTACAGGAATGGGCGGACACTCGTTCCCGCGAAATCTGGATTGTTGACGAACGAGACGGGGATATTTCTCATACAAGACCGGATGGCTCGGTGTTCGCATCTGTTGGTTATGGATGCAATGCTGAAAATGCACTCATAGGTTTAATTACAACCAATGCGCAGGAAAACTTAAACAAATGGTATGGCTCACAAGGTCATCGAGAAAATATGCTCAACACCCGTTCAAAAACTACTGCTGTCTCTGCCTATGTCCAAGGTGAGAAAGTGTACGCTTTGCAGCTTTTTGATAAACTAACAATAACAGAATTAAATAATCGGTAAGCAAATCCCTCGTTTCACAACGAAACGAGGGATTGCCTTTTCCTATAAAATTGTTAAATCCAATACTCATTCCCGTCTGTGTCAAGCACATAATCGTGTTCGTGCGAGACTTCAGTAATCAGGTCCTCAGAAGAACCACTATCCGTGAAATATTGGATATGGCCGCTGTAAGCCGAGGTATCCGGGTCGGTATCCCGTCCGGTAAGCTGGCAAATCAGCTTGGCAAAATTCAGGCGGGACACATCACCGCTGAGCCCTGCATTCGTGCCAGTGATATACTTCACAAGCGTATTAAGCTGTTCCGAGGTAGCCCAGATTCGCAGATAGCCTTTTTCCGAAACCTCATAATTGATTTCGTAATCAACATCTTCGGTCATTTTCGTTGTGTCGAATACGCTTGCGGGCAGCACACCGATAGAGACAAAATATTTTGCTTCTTCGGGGATGCTGAACTCGTAGTCCGGCACCGTCACCGTGCCACGGTCCAGCCACGTGTTCCCGCCGTTGGAAATCAGACGATATGCTACGATGCACGCTTCTTGCAGTGAAATACGGTCTGCGGGTCGCCACATATTTTCGTCATAACCATTATAAAGCTGATAATGAATATCAGTTATCAAATCAGCAACTGAGCTGATAATTTCAACTTCCGGCGACTTTCCGATAGCATTGCCGTTATCGCCCTCTCCGGTCGCATAGTTGACGTAGGTCTTGCCGCCTGCATCGTTCTTAAAGCGGACGGTAAGCAAAATTTTATGCGATTGGCCGGGTGCAATGTCACCCAATTCCAGAGTGAATGCCTTGCCTGAAAAACTCCATTTATTACTTAGGACTCCGTTCACATAAACATTGTTTTGCAAAACAGGCGTTACCACAGAGGTATCCAGCGTATCTTTCAGCACGACGTTTTCCCACATTATATCACTGTGATTTCCAACAATAACCGTAAATGTTGCCGTTCTGGATACTTCGTCGGCATCCTTACTTACATCAACCACCGTCTTATCCACATCTTTTGTGACATAGAAGCCGGTGGCATCATTAGGGTTTTGCGGCTCAACCTCCGGTACGGTTACGCCGTCATCTGTTGCCGTGCCGATGCCGTTATCGCCGGTCACATCCACGCTGTTTTGAAGGGTCGTACCGGCCGCTGTGTCAAGTACCTGCACATCAAAGGAGATTACTACGCTTTCGCCTGCAGCCAAATCACCCACCAGCACGGACAGCGCGTTACCGTTCAGCTTATGCAGCGCCACCTTACCATCCAGATACACGTTGCCGATCAACTTCACGCCAGCCGGAAGCGTGTCGTATGCCACGACGTTTTTCCACGGCGCAGTAGCCTTATCGCCATTTTTGACCGTGATCTCATAGGTGAACATATCGCCAATATCAGCTTTGGTCACGCTCGCGGACTTAGTTACAATCGGGTCGGCTTCGCCCTTGTTGATCTGCACGCCTGCATCCGGAAGCGGCGTTTGCTCGTTGCCATCCGTCAGAATAGCCGTATTGACGATAAATTCGCCCTGCATACCCTCGTCTACCGTCACATCAAAGGTGTACACCACCTGCGTATCCGGTGCGATTGCGTAAGGCGTGAGCGTCAGCGTGCGTGAAGATGAATCGTAGGAATATTCCGTCGTTGCCTGACCGTCTTTCTGGACGTTGCCTGTGAAAGTCACACCATCCGGCAGAGCATCGGTCACGGTAACGCCGGTCCAGTCCGCCGTTGCCATTGCGCTATTTTCCAGCGTGATCGTGTAGGTGATTGTATCACCCACGCGCGCGGTCATTTTATTGGCTGACTTTGCACCCGCACGGCCGTCCGGCGTGCCGTTCTCGATGGTGACGCCGTCATCCGTGTCCTCCGTATCCGGCGCATTGCTGCCGGAAGCGACCGCCGTGTTCTCAATCATCATGCCGTAGGCATCACTGTTCACCAGCACATCAAACGAAATAGTTTTCGTCTGGCCGGGGGCGATCGCATCCAGCGGAACAGAAAGGGTTCGGTTTTCATTGTCATACTGATATACCGTTGAGTAGCCGTCCACTGTGACGTTGCCGCGGAAGGTCAGGCCATCCGGGATAGCATCCCGCATCACCGTGTCGCGGATATTTACCTCTGCACCCGCACCATTGGAGACTTGTACCGTGTAGGTCAGAGTATCACCGACACGAGCAGAAGATTTATCAACACTCTTGTTGATGGACAGGTCGGTCATACCGTCTGCAACGACAACGCCGTCGTCCTTGTCCTGTACCGGCTCGGTGTTGTCCGAAGTCAGGGTGGCAAGGTTCTGAATCGTCGTATTGTAGGCATCTTCGTTGACGGTCGCCACAAAGGAAACCGTGCGGCTGGTATCCGGCTCAATGCTGCCGACGTTTACCGTCAGCAGGCGGGTATTTTCATCATAGGTGAAATCACTCGTGCCGCTGCCGTCCAGCATGACCGAGCCGTACTCGAACGTCAGGCCAGCAGGGATAACATCAGTAACGGCCGCATTTTCTACGGGTACAGTCGCGGTCTCGCTGTTAGAGAGCGTCAGAATATAGGTGATCTTGTCGCCGACCTTGGCAGAGGACTTGTCCGCCGACTTCTCAATGCTGGGGCGGGCTTTACCGTCACCGATGGCAACACCGTCGTCTGTGCCCTCGGTGTCCGAAATATTGTCACCGGACATGACCGCAGTGTTGTAAACTGTTTTGCCGTAGGCCGATTCATTGACGGTCGCTGCAAAAGTAACCGTCGTTTTTGTATTCGGTGCAATTCTGTCCAGCGGCACGGTCAGGGTACGGGTCTCGTTATCGAATGAATAACCTGTACTTACACCGTCTACCTGCACGCTGCCGTCCACAAAATCCAGTTCCGCCGGGATAATGTCGGTCATGGAAGCGTTTTCGATTTCATAAACGGCACCCTCTGCGTTGCCGAGCGTGACGGTATAGGTGATCTTATCGCCGACCTCGGCGGAAGGCTTGTCCGCACGTTTTTCCACATAGGGCGCGGTGTCGCCCTTGTTGATATAAACACCGTCGTCTGTGTCCTCATACTTGCCGGTTTCGCTACCGCTTTCATCCTTAACGATACCGTTTGCGCCCTCGGCGACTGCGGTGTTGTAGATCGTCTGGTTGTACATATCGCTGTTCACGGTTGCTTTGAAAGTGACTGAAACCGTCTGACCTGCGGCAATGTCGCCCAGAGGGACAGAAAGCAATCCGTTTTCAAACGAGTGCTTTGCCGCCTTGCTTTCTACGTACACGCTGCCATCCGCGAAAGTCAAGCCGTCCGGAATTTCGTCGGTGAGGACGACTTCTTTCCACGCGGAAGAAGCTGCTTCATCATTCGTCAGCTTCACCGTATAGGTCAGGGTATCGCCTACATTGGCGGTTTTGGCGTTCGCCGTCTTTTCAATGGACGGGATCGCATCACCGTTCGTGTACTGATAAACGATCGTGCGGATATAGCCGCGGTACTCGTATGCCGGGATGACCTTGGGTGAACTTTCTTCCTTGCCCGCTGTGGTGACAGTTTCAGCAAGTTCCTTGCCGTTCTGGTCTATGAATTTTTCAACGATGATGTTGTAAATACCGTCATTGTAGCTGAGGCCGTGCCATTCTTCCGCGCTGTGCGGAATGCTGGCTTCTATCAGATCGCAGTAACCCCAGTGATTCTCAACCAGATCATTGTACGGACATTCGATGCCCAGCTCTTTCAGCTTGTCCAGCGTGACGTTACGGTTAATCATACCGTTTACCAGCCGCACGACCTCGGCACGGCTGATCGGCTCATCCGGCCGGAAACTGCCGTCCGGGTAGCCCTCTACCCAGCCAGCGTTTGCGGCTGCATTGATATAGCTGTACGCCCAATGGCCGTTGGGAACGTCGTCAAAGAGATTGCCGCCCTCGTAGTCCAAATTGGCGAACCGCGCCGCCATGACGGCAAACTCCGCGCGGGTGACGGGCGCATCCGGCGAGAATTTGTGTTCATCCGTGCCGTCTACAATTCCAATGTTATACAGCGTTTCGACTTCTTTGTAGAACCAGTAATCCGTCTTGACGTCCTCGAACGTGCCGTTTGACATGCGGCGCTCAAACTCTGGATACTCGCCGTCATAGAGACGGTAAAAGACCGTAGTTGCTTCTGCACGGGTCATGGAAGCATCCGGCCGCACGCTTTCGTCCGGGTAGCCGACAATATAAGTCAGATCCTTATGGGAGTAGACGTACTCGACGTTTTCCGTGTAATCGACGTAGGTGTAGTTCTCGATTTCCTGCGGCTGCCGTTCCTCATGTGTTACGCTATATATCTCTTGCTCGGCAATCTCCTTGCCGTTTTCCGCGTCGATATACTTTGCCGTTACTTCGGCAAGCGTGCTGGTGCTGTCCGACGCGGCAAAGGCCGTGGCCGGAAACGCCGACGCAGACAAGAGCAATGCCAGCCCCATCGACGTAAGCCGCTTGAGCCGTTTCTTCAAAAAATCCATTTCCTCATCCCTCCATCTCAAACTTATTTCCAAACCGATACTGCATGGATTAACCATGCACCGAGTAGCACACTGGAACCACCCCCTTGAAATTTGGCGTGTATATAATAAAACCGCGCGGGAATCCGCACGGTACATACCTGGGCTCTATCCGTCAAAGCCCTCAATCTTCATTTGTCCCTCGATATTCCGGTCCTGCATCCACCAGCGGAATATATCCTCGCCAGTTGTCCCAGCACGCCATGTGCTGTCGAGCTTGCCGCGTGCAACACGTTCTTCGAGCATTCGCTCAAAGGCACGGATGTAGGCGCGCTGATACGTGGGATACCGGCCGAACTCAAACAGACGCATTCGACGTCCTGCCATCGGGCAACCCACACAACCGACCCTATGGAAGCCGCACGAATACAGCGGATTTATCGGTATTCTCTCAGCATGGATATACGACCACACATCATAGTCCGACCAATCCACAATGGGATTGCAGACCCGCTTCGCCTGCAATTTGCAGCTCTCGAACAAAAGGCGGGTATCTGCATTATCGTTGTTGATAATGACCTTTTTGCTGAGATCGTGCGGCATACTCTCGTAAATGCCGCGTTTGGTACGGCGGCTGGCGCTTTCCGCCCAGCGGACACCCGTCGTAATCATGCGGCCAGCGCCGCCGCTTTCTTTCAGCACCGAACAGCAGTATCTTACTGTTCTTGTGGGCGGCATCAGCTTTTGCGGTATAAGCATCCACATATTGACCGGTACGCCCTTGTAAGTCGGGTAATTGACAGTACATTTCACACCGGCGAGCTCCAAACGCCGGAACTGCTCGCGCACGTGGTATACAGTCTCCGGTGCATCCACGCTGGTATGGTTGTGCATGACCTCATAGCGGATACCGGAAGTGGCGGCAAGGTACAGGCATATATCGCTGTCTTTCCCGCCACTCACTGTAATAATCAATGGCTTACCGTAATAGGCTTCGCTCATTTCCGCTGCCAACCGCAGACGGGCGATTGCTCTATGTTCTAAATCCATCCGTCAGCCCCAAACTGCACATCACACTTTCATCAATCTTATTCAATGTCTCTTTATCCATTACACCGACAAAATTCCCCAGTCGTGCTTTATCTACTGTCCGTATCTGTTCTAACAACACAACCGAATATTGCGGCAAGCCCTGCATACAGACGGGCACATGAGTAACAAGATGCTTGTCCCGATGCAAATTGCTTGTAAGCGGCGCTACAATCACCGTAGGCGAGTATTTGTTTCCAATATCATTTTGCAAAATTACAACAGGACGCACGCCGTCCTGTTCTGAACCAATAACAGGACTGAGATCAGCCCAAAACACATCACCACGTTTATACATTTATTTCACTCCCACTCCAAACACTGAACTTTTGGAATTAAAAAACTTTCCCGTATCGTAGATACCGTCCTGCCAAAGAACGAAGCACATACCTGATATTCTGCTACAATGAACCGGTCGTCCGGATGGACAAAGATAACAGTAGCAGGTACGGTCTTACGGCAACTGGTTTTTGCCCAGATACAATCTATGATTGCGGGCCGCACTAATACACGTTCGCCAACCTCGTATTTATGTTTCTTTGGTTGGATTTCCCAATCTGGCATTTCATTCACATCCTGTCTGCTTGTTGTGATGTACGCGCGACAGACAGTAATCTCCCGTCTGCCGCAAAACCTTAAAACACTTTAGACACATCCTTTCCTGCTGCCAAGCCTATTTGTTCTCAACGCCCCGGCTTGTGGGGAAGCAGACAGATGATCGCTGGCGAACGATTCCATAGGCCGTTTTACCTCTGCGTGGTTCTCACATCAGCCGCCCCCATTGCTTGTGTCTGTGGCTGGGCGGAAGTCTCATTATCTGTCTGCGTGTCGTCGCTTTACGGGTGCCGCCCCGTATTTCGTACCGTCATGGTTTACCGCTCTGCCGGACTTGTCCGGCGTCCCCGCGCATGGGTACCGCAGCTCGGCGCAAACAGTTTTGTATCTGCTGCCTGTATATTCAATTTTCAAGGTGCATATGTAATCCGCTTTCCTTTTTCAAAAAGTACATTTTATTGGTCTTTCCTTTTGGTATAATCACCCTGAACAGCGATGCCAAGTATTTCGCATATCGCATCCACGATTTTCGGCGTCGCAAGCTGTCCGGTTTCGATTTTGCGAAGATAGGAGCGGTCAAAATATAACCCTGTGTGCCGCTTGACTTCTTCGATCAGCCAGCCTTTGCTTTGCTCAAGAGCAATAAGCCGATGGTTAATTTTTTTACCAAACGAGCAAAGTTCCCTTTTTTTCATGGTCAACTACTTCCTTTCTATTGACATTTACATAAAAGTGTAATATTATATATTTGTTCTGTAAATTACGTTTTAGTGAAATCTATGAGTGAATTATATTATTCTGTCGCGTAAGTGTCAACGTGTAAAATTTCGTTTTTACGTAATTTTGGCATATACTACAAATGGACGGGTGATTTTATGTCAGAGTTGTACAACAAAATAGCTGCATTGTGCGCGGAAAAAGGAATTACAGTTACAGAGCTATGCAGGCAATGTAAAATAAGCCGTGCATCGCTGTCCGATCTCAAAGTGGGACGAAAGAAAAACCTTTCTACTAAAAACCTTTCAAAAATTGCCGATTACCTAAATGTGCCGATTGAATTTTTACTTAACATGGAGCAAAAAGAAACGCCCGTCCTGACAAGGCGGGACGAGCGTGACATAGCAAAAAGACTGGATATGATTTTAGGTGATCTTGGCGACGCCGAAGCAAGCCTGATGTTTGATGGTGAGCCAATCGACGATGAAACGCGGGAACTCCTGCGCATTAGCCTGCAAAACCAGCTTGAAATTTCCAAACGGATTGCCAAGCAAAAGTTTACTCCAAAAAAGTACCGGAAATGAAATAGAGGTGCTGCATATTGTCAATAAAGCATAAGGTCGATATGTTATGCCGAAAATGTGATACCAGAGACCCGTTCACAATCGCTGCAAAACTCGGTATTCGAGTTCTCCACGAACCCCTTGGAAGTATCAGAGGATATTACAGCCGCACACACAGAATCAAGTTCATACATATCAATCAAGACCTTTCAAAAGAGCGACAGCGGCAAGTATGCGCGCACGAATTAGGACATGCAATCTTACACCCGAAAAGCAATACACCATTTCTGAGAGCAAACACGCTCTATTCTGTAAACAAGCTGGAAACAGAAGCGAACCGTTTTATGGCGCTGCTGTTGCATCCAGCAACTGAGATTCAGGACTATGCTCAATGCGGCTATACTCTTTATCAAATAGCCGATATATGCGGACTAACGCCGGAATTAGTAGAATACATTATAACCACTTATAACAGAAATGATGCCGCCTCATCTTGAAGCGGCATTATCTTTATGATATTTTTGCTATCAGTTTAATATGCATCCATCCTGTAAATGGATAACTTGATTACAGACTGACATTATATCTTCTTGATGATGGGAAGTTAAAATGATTAATTTTCCCTGTTCTTTGTATTGAAGTAATATACTTCGCAAAATATCTACCGACTCTGCATCAAGCGCATTGAATGGTTCGTCAAGAAGAAGTAAGGAAGGATCCTCCATAATTGCTTGAATAATTCCTAATTTTTGTTTCATTCCCAAAGAATATTTTTTTACAATCTGCTTGGAGTTGAAATTTAATCCGAATTTATCCATATAATGCTTAATATCATCATAAGATATTATGTTTCTTATCTCTGCAAGTAATTTTAAATTCTCTAACCCGCTAAGATATGGTAATAGTTCAGGCTTTTCAATAATGATTCCTATATCAGGCGGGAAAGATATATCTTTATTCAAAACTTTGCCATCTACAGTAATAGTACCACGATTTAAACAGATTAGCCCTGCTATAGCTCGTAGAAGCATTGTCTTTCCACTACCATTTTGTCCAACAATCCCATAAATATTTCCACTTTTAAACTCAAAATTTATATTATTAATTACAAATCTGTGATCAAGTATTTTTGTAGCATCTTGTAATTTAATAAGCATAATATCCTCTTTCCAACACTATTATCATTTAAAGGACATCCATATTTTTGGACGATTTTCTTCCAAGATAATATGTAACACTTATCCAGCCGGCGATAACTAAATAACTTATTATAGTATCTCTAAATAACCAGCTAAAAATCAAATATATATTAATTGGGAAAAACTTATTTAATAGTGGAACAATCGAAAAAATTTCTGCAGTAAAAAAAATATAGACTACAATATATGATGCTGCCATATATTTTTTCTTGCATTTTACTTTTATAATTAAAGATATATTTATAAATATAATAAATCCACAAATACATCTTGCAAATTCTCTAATTAACCCCCAAAAGGATATTGCATAAATTTTTCCGAAAATAATCTGAGTAATGAAAATGATAGAAAGCATCCAAATAATGGTATAAATTATTGCAAACCAATACTGCTGATCACGCAACAAAGTAAATGAATGTAACTTATTTTTTGTACGTACCATAATAACTGGACTGATAGAAGAATCTATTATGACAGCACCAAGCACAAATGCAGGCATAATAAGCATAACAAATGTTTTGTCTGAGAAAATGTTTTTGAACCACAAATCTTGCGTATCAGCAAAAAAAGAAATACATAATAACGGGAATATAAAGTAAAGGAATCCCACCCAAATAAAATATTTACTTTTGTGACTAAATAGAATCATATTATATCCCTATTTCTTCTATAAGCAATCGTAAATAATAATATTTCGAGAATAAAATATCCACTTAAAACCAATAGTATGTCCTTAAGCTGCGCAGCTCCTTCGTAACACGAATTCAACGGCTGCAAAAAATTTCGTAAGACAAAACGTTTAGGTAGTAAAAAGTCACTTCCATAAGTTATTAATAGGCATAAAATAGAGGGAACGAAAAAAGCCACATATATGTTTGGAAATCTAAATATCATATGTATAATAACAGTTAAAGCCGCCAATACAGACAGTGCCAGGGAATTTAAAAATGCGAAAAAAACTGCTGATAAAACAGGTGAAATTTCGTAAAAAAAATTTGCTGCAGAATGTTCAATAGGAATAAACATCCGATAGACATCTGTCATGATCGAATTTTGTGGAAATATGGAAAATGTTATTAAAATATTTATAGAAAAAGAGACAATTGAGTTTACCATTGTAACAAGAAACACAGATATAACCTTGGAAGTCAAATATATTGCTCTACCTTGTTTAACAATGTTATATATTTTGAAAGAGGTTTTCTGATCATAAAATAGAATAAAACCAGTCGATAATACAGGAAGAAGTAAAAACAGTGCATGATAAACTTTAAATCCAATGCCACCGGGAAAGTTGAAAAGCCAATACTGGTAAGCGTTGATTCCATAGTATGAAGCAAACATAGAATCAAGCGTTAAAAAACGAGAATATAAGGGATCTACAATTGCTAAAAAAAACAGCACACCCAAAACTATCCTTACAGTAATTGAATTATATAACCTTTTGATATCTATTCTTAAGCAACTCATATTAACCTCATAAATAACCTTGGGAAGTCGCCATATAAGCACTCCCCAAGGTATCTTCATATAATATGTTATACAATACGTTTAACTTAAATTCATAATAGCAATACGCTTAGTATGGAGACCACCTACCCTCAATTGGATAAGTGGTAGAGGTAACGCTATTATTATCAATATTCAGTGTGACTTCAGTTTGAATAGACGGTTTGTTAGTATAATTCACATTATTAATTATTCCATTTGCGGTAATGGGGTGATTGGGAGATGAAGCATTTACCCCCCAACCGGTTTCAGTCCAAACATTTACAGAACCTAATCCGGATCGCGATGATTTGCAAGACACAGCAAAATAGTTGTTTGTATATGCCTTTTTAACTGTTGAAACTTCCACATCACCAGTATCCGCCGGAAGCTCACCGGTATAATCATGCCAATTATCACGAGGCTCTATCTGCGTTTCAAACGCAGCGGCTGAAACTCCCAATGCAAGGACACAGATCAGTAATAAACCAACCATTCTTTTACATTTACTATACATACTTCACCCTTCTTTCTCGATTAGATAGTAAATCTTCCTAAAGTATATTCTTCTATCACCCCTTTGTAAAAAACTGTTTTATATGATGTAATTTGATAATCCAATTATATATAAATGCAAATTATTAAGCAATACTAAATATTGACGAAACTGAAATGATGTGATAGTATAATTTCAACAAACATGTTTGGTGGCACCATGAAAAAGGAAAGCAAATCTACCAAGGATACTGGCCACTCCTTTGCAGATTACTTCAAACGCGCATTGAATCCCTTGCTCGTGCTTTTGTTGCTATCTGAGCAACCAATGTATGTCTATGAGATGATGCGAGAGATATCTAAACGCAGTGATGGCAGATATACTATTTCTCTGCTCTATCCTGTAATCCAACGCCTGTTATCTCAAGGGTATGTGTGCGAAGGCCAAAAAGCGATTTCAGACGATAACCGTGTCCGCCAGTATTACGAAATCACTTCCGATGGGATATCGTATTTGCGACAGATAGAGGCCGTTTATGCTGAAATGTCTAAAGCGATACAGCAAATTCATCAAAACACCGGAGGTGGCAACGCATGATGGAGGATAAGATTGTGCGTCAATATGTACGTGCAGTTTCCCGCAAACTAATCTGTTCTAAAGCAACACGCTCCAAGTTATTGAACGGATTGAAACAGGAATTATCGGCTTATTCGGAATTGTCATACAACGAACTATGTGCAAAAGTTGGTAATCCTGAGCAGATTGCAGAACAACTGCTGGAAAGCGTTGACGAGACTGAAATTGCTGTTAGCAAGCGCAAGCATCGATTTGTCATTACTCTCGTAATAGGCATTTTAATCGTATTGTTACTATTGCTGGCTGCATATTACATACATGCACAGCAAGTTATACGCGGAGATTTCTATTTTACTCGTTCTAACACAGAAAGCGACGGGCAACTTATTTCTGATGAAATGTTAGAAAATTAGGAGGCTTCATTTTGAAAAAGCGTATTTGTTCCATAGTTTTAGCAGTTCTTATGCTTGTATGTTTTACAATTCCAGCCTTTGCTGCTGATGTTTCCAACACCACAATTATTGATTGTGGAGACGGCTATTACCTGAAAGTAACGCTAACTGAGTATGTTCCCGAAGCAGCAACCAGAGCCATTTATCAGAAAACCGCAACATCTAAAGCTGATGCTTATCATGGAAACACCTATATCGGCACGTTCTATTTGAATGGAACATTTCAGTATGATACTGTAACTTCTAAGGCAACGGCCGATAGCTGGTCCGCTTCCTCCTCGTATGGTTATTCCGGCGATTCGTCGCGGTCGGGGAACAAAGTATCCGGCTACTGCACTTTCAATTATGCAGGCGGGAAAAAACTCACTATGTCTATAACCTGTGATAAGAACGGTAAAATCAGCTATGACTGATAAAAAGGAAACCATCCGCCCATTGGACGGATGGTTTTTCTAATATTAACAACTGATTTTCCAATTCCCCTCAACCTGCCGCAGATGCAACGTAAACTGCGACACCTGCGTCATACCCGTCCGCTGGTCAAGATACTGCACCGCCACATTCGCCGTCACAGCATCGCCGTTCTTGGTAAAGACCGGATTCACCAGCCCCGCAAACACATAGCTGTCGTTCCCAATCACCGGCAGCGCACCACCGCTGACATAATAAGAAAGCTCCTGTTCCGTCGCCGTTGGGTACAGCGTGAAAAACGTGGTCAAAAACTCTGTGATCTCCGTAGTTTCTTCCGCGGATACCGTACCGTCCGGCTCGGCAGTTTCAGGAACGTAGCCGGACTTTTGGGGCTTGCCCGTGATTGTAGGGCTCTGGATGATGACCATATCGCCCGCATCGTCCACATACACGGAAACCTCATAAACAGACGTTATAACACTGCTTTCCTCCCCGTTTATGACATTTTGCGACACAGAATAGACAATTTTATACACTTTATCCCCAATTTCTTCCACAGACCAAATCTGCACATCTTCCACTTTAGAAGATACCGGCACATCACTGCGCACCGTGTCCACGTTCAGGGTCAGCAGCTCGTCCGTGAGATAATATTTCAGATTTTCCGTGCGCTGCTCTATTGAAGCCGCAGACTGTTCCCATGAGTAATACACCTTGGCGAAATTGGTCACAAAGCTCTCTATTGCATTCGTGTCCGTGACTTCCTCCTGCACTACCGTCGTTTCATGGACGGTATGCGTATCCACCGCTGTAAAATCCTTATACACCGCGAAAGCAAACGCGCAGATAAGCAGCGCCCACAGCGCGATCACCACCGGCCGCCGCGTCCCAATGCTGAGGACACGCGGTTTTTTCTGTTTCTCCTGACTTTTGTTTCTATTCTGGAACATATCATTTTCCTGCCTTTCGTCATTCATTGTCCTACCCGTCCGGCACAGACCAGATGCGCCTGCCAATAGGCGCTGGTCAAATCTGCAAACCCGATCGGGTTTCCTGCGTGGTACATCCGGTTATCGCCCACATAAATCCCAACGTGCGTGATATAATCGCCGCAGTTATACGTCCCCTGAAAGAACACCAGATCGCCGGGCTGGGCGTCCCCGAACGGGATGTGCCGGGTCACGTCATACTGCGCCTGTGCGGTGCGCGGCAGCGTGATACCCGCCACGCCATAACACCATTGCGTCAGGCCGGAGCAGTCAAAGGATGTTGTCGGGGACGCACCGCCGTAGACATATTCCCAGCCCTGGTATTTCAGTGCTTCATTCATGATCGCATTTACGGTCTCGTTATCAAACTGTGCGGCATACAAATACTCCGATACCAGCCGGACATAGAACATATTGCCGTAGTTGTAGCGCCAGCCGCCGTTTTCCGCGATGGATATTTCATTCTTGTAGGTAACACGCACCCCGCCGGACTTTTCCTCTGCAAACGCCTGCGCCAGTTCGAAGCTGTACTTGCCGCCGTGCGACGCTACATAATCCAGAAACCCGCCGCCGTAGTTGTACGCCTGTATCACGCTGTCCAGATCGCAGCCGAGCCGGTCCGCCTTGGCAAGCAGCTCCGAGAAATACTCACAGCCCTGCCGGATTGAGCTTTCTGTATCCAGAGAATTTGGCGGCAGGCCCATAGATTCTGACGACTGCATCACGTCCTCCAGCGTACCGCCGGATTCCACCTGCATGATCGCAAGCAGGACATCGACGTACTCGGAAATGCCGTACTGCGCCGCGTACCGCTCCACCATCGGCCTGTGCGCCAGCACCTCGGCAGACAGGTTTGCGCCGCCATAGTAAATGCCGCCCCTGCCGCCGTCCTCGTCTGATGCAAACAGGAGGGCAACCAACAGGAGCAGGCAGAAAAAGGCGGCAAACAGCCCTGCAAGGGGCAGCGCAAGATATTTCAGTTTCATCTGCCGCCGCCCCCGTCCTTCGTGCTGTCTGTACGGCTGGTATTGCTATCCCCCCTGTTTTTCGGAGAGGAAGCATTTTTCCGCTGTGCCTTTCCCGCCTTCCCTTTTGCGGAAGCCCGCTTTGATACAACCGAACCCTTCACCGCAGGCCGCGAAACCGCCGGTTTGTCCTGTTCCCGCGCGGCATGGTTTTCCTGCATAGGCATAACAGGCTTGCCCTCTGCGTCCTGCCGCACAGCCGGACGGTTTACTGCATCCGTCCTCCGGATCCCGACATGGACGGGCTGCTTTGCCGCTTCTGTCTGCGGCGCGGCCTGTTGGACTGTACTTACCGGCTGTGCTGCCAGCGGACGCTTGTGCGGCGCTGGATTGCTTGACGCATTACCTGTAGATGATACGAGTTTCGGCGCTGCCACCGCTGCCGGACGCTCATGCGGCTGTGTCTCTGTACTGTGTACCGGGCTGACAGGGCGCTCCTGCTGTGGCGGGGCAGGCTGTTTTGCCGCTGTCCGCTGCCCTTCCTCCTGCACCGGCTTTGCCGCTGGAGCTGCTACGGCCGGCCTTGCGTGTATGGACGACTGCTCCGCCTGTTTCATATTTTTCCTATCCGAAATATCATAGTTGTGAGAAACCGGGACTGCCATCGGGCGCGCATTGCTTTCTGTCGCCCTGTGCGCACTGTCCGGCGCTGCACTATCCGAATCTGCTGCCTGCCGCGGCATATCCGTTTCGGACTGTCCGGATACTTGCCGCGCTGCGCCAAGCAGATAAACCGCAGGGGCATCCGGTCTGCGGTTCTCTGCATCAGCCGAAACGGCTTTATCCGCATAGCCCTCTGTATGGGATACCCCACCAGACGTAATCTCCTTTGCAGATGTTTCCGGTAAACTGTGTACAGCACCCGGCTGTGATGCCCCGCTGCTTCCACCGTTCGGCCGGTTACTGCGGTACCGGTATGCTCCCCCTGATGCGCTGCTGGAACGGCTGTTCTGCGCACTGCCGCCATCATTCGGTCTGCTGGCCGTCGCCGCGCGCATGGTACGGTTGAGCCTGTGAAGCTGATGGTGCAGGAACATCCGCGGGCGGTGCATGATATACCTGCCCATGCCGCGGGCACCGTCGTCATGGAGGGAGAATATGCTGAGCAGGTCGCCCAGCTTGAAATAGATCCCCGCGAACACGACCACCTGCAAAAACGCAATGATAAAAAACGGATAGCCGCTTGCAATGCGGTACAGCATCGTGGAAATGCTGAAAGCCACCGTGATGACAAGCGTAATACCCGCCCGCGCCAGGATCGTATTGAACAGCTTGATTACCGCGCGCCTGCTGCTGCCCTCGAACGTCGGCGCCATGCTGAGCACAAACGACACCGGCAGGAACATCGCATAGATGATGAAAAGCACCTGCGAGAAGATCATCATGCCGGTAAGCAGGAACACGAACACCGAAATGCCGATATTAAACAGGAACAGGAAAAACACTGTGCCGAGCCGGTTCACCGTTTTCGTAACCGTGAGGTTTGTATTCCCGTTGTCCTCGATCTCGGCCTTGACTGCGTTTTCCCGATCCTCGCCATTGTTTTCACTGGGGCTCGCGGATAGGATGTTATCAATGCGTTCTTCGCCTACCGCGTCCGTGTCCGTATCGCCGAATTGCAGAAGCAGCCACGGCTGCTTTACCTGGATGGAAAACAGGCTGTCCCGTATCAAATCCACACTGTCCGCGCCGCTGTTCTCCGCGTCCGGCAGGACGATCTTTGTCCCAACCGAAAGGCTCGCTGTGCTGACGTCCTCGGAAAACTCGTTCAGGCGCTTCACACAGTCCGGCGCATAGGCGATCAGCGCACCGGACAGCACGAAGATCATCACCATGTTCATCACCGCGCGTACGGCCTTTGTGGTTTCCCTTTTTATCAGACCAACATAAGCCACATACGCGCCAACAATCAGGATAATCAGCAGGAGGAATCCCGCATAAAACCCATCCGAAGAAAGTCCGCTGGGCGAAATGCCTGCGATAGACTGAATGTTCCGGCCGATCTCGTCCGCCGCATCTGAAATAAAATCCAGCCCGTATGCTTCCTGCACCAGATAGCCGGATGCGTTGGAAAGATACAGGTTGATCGTCCAGATAAAGTTGGTGATGCAGTACAGGCCGTACATGACCTGCTTGCCGATGCCGTCTATCCAGTTCCACGGCAGCCAATCCCACCCGTTGTCAACGTAGAAGTCAAGCTGGTAATTTTCCAGCGGGTAGCGGCTGTACTCGTGCGCCGCATCCACACTATCATCCACCAGCCCCACCGCGCCCGCAGACGGGCAAAAAGCAGTAAACAGCAAAACAGCGATTGCCGTTATCATCAGCAAGGCAACCGCTGTACGCTTTATCTGTCTGAAATTATATCTCCCGTACGTCATACTGCCACCCCGGCTTTCATCGGCGGCTTTGTGTCAAACCCATGCAGGAAATCCGCAAACACCGGATGGAACTGCACGACGCCCACATGCCCGTATAAGTCCTGCATCAGACATTGTCCGTTTTCGAGGTTCCGCAGCCGCTTCTGGTTACCCTCGTCCTCAGGGTCAAGGCCGAAAAATTCCAGCGTCTTTTTGATCTCCACAATGTCCGTACTGCGGAACGCGAATTTCAGACCGATATTGTTTTTCAGACTTTCGTCCGCGAGGTCTGCCGCGTTCTGCGTGACGAAATACACCGCTGCATTCATGGCGCGGCCTGCACGTACCAGCTTGTTTGCCAGCGTCTTGCCCTGCGCCACGTTCAGGAACGACCATGCTTCATCCAAATCCACGATCTTGAACACGCTCCTGTCCGTATGGATGAAATCCAGCGCAAAGGTGCTGATAACAATGAGCATGGCGACAGACAAAAGCTCCATCGTCGTAAATTCCTCAAACGAAGTACCCTTGTCCGGCAGCACCAGATCGGCCACCTGTATGATATTGAGCTGCTTTTCAAGGCTGATGGACTTTTTGATGTTCCCATCCGAAAACAGCAGGTGCGCAAAGTCGTAGTCCGTGAAGCTCTCAATATGGTCTGCGATACTCACCGCAAGCGGTGAACCCTCTTTGCGTAATTCCTCAATGACACAGAACAGGCCGCGCCGTTTGCTGTTCGTGACCGTGCGCACCGCCCGCCGCAGGATGGGGAAGTGGTTGCCATCCCGCGAGGAAATGCCGGTTAAAAACGTGAGAATATCTATCGCAAGACTTTCCGCGTCCTTGGGGCGGCGCATGATGACATAGGGGTCCAGCATCCCACGGTTGCGCTCGTCCGAGGTCAGGTTGACAATATTGATCTCGTCCGCGATCTCAGGGAAATCACGCTTCCAGTTCCCGCGCTCCGCTTTCGGGTCTACGATCAGCGCCCGCGCGCCGTACAGCACCGCGTAATACACCAGCAGGTTATTGGCAAAGCTCTTGCCGCCGCCGAGCGAGCCGAGGAACGCCGCAGACAGCGCGTTTGTGACCGAGCCTTTCACGCCCTGGCTGGCCAACGCGGGCTGCAAATACACATTCCGGCCGGTGTCCACGCCATAGGCAAGATAGATACCGTCCTTTTCCCCGAGCATCTGCGCCGCGCCGAAACCGAGACCCGCAAGGAAATCACTCGTAACATACTGGATATAGTCGTTCATATACCGCTTACTTGCCGGGATAAACTCATGGTGCAGGCCGATCATATCACCCACCGGGCGCACCAGCTTGACGTTCATATCGTCGTAGAAATCCCGTACCGCATTGCACCGCCGCTTGAGTTCTTCCTCGTCCGGCGCGGTGACGCGCACCACATAGGACAGCTTGTACATGGCTTCCTTGCTTTGCCCCAGTTCGGTTTCCAGCTCATTCACACTGTCCAGTGCTTCCGCAATTGATGTGCTGGTCTCGTCCCCGCTTTCCCACGCATGGTTGTCCAAATCCTTTAATTCCTTTTTCTTATTGCGGACAGTGGACAGGGCTTTCTTGTTGGTGATGATCTCAACATTCATGCTGGTATCGACGGGGAACGTGAATTGCTGCTGCTGATAATAGAAAATCTCGGACGACGGGAAATCCAGCTCCCCGACCACATCCGAGATCGTGAAATAAGCAGTATACGCCTCACAGTCATCATGCGATATGCGCAGGTACCGCCCGTATTCTTCCATCAGGCAGCGCGTGGGCTTGATCAGGTCGTACCGCTTGACAAGCGTTTCACCCTTTAATTTCTTTTTGGGCAAATGAAATTCATAGTCCTCATACGCGGTGCCGCTTTTCCCGTACAGGTGTTCCAGCAGATAGCCGAAATCATCCTTATCCAACCGCCGCACCTTAAACCGGCGCGAAATCTTGCTTTCCAGCAGCTTTTCCATCTTCTGATAGCGCAGTATTTCATCATTCGGCATGGATGCGAAATCACCCATCAGGGTATGGTTCACATCCCGCAGGAAACCGGAAAAGATATTTGCCGCCTGACGGCCGATATTCCCGCTGTCCTGCTCGTTCAGCAGCAGCTTGAAGCCGATATAGAACCGGTAGTCCACCTGATTTTCCCCGATCATGGAGACAAGGGCTTCCGTCTGTCCGTCTATGCGGCGCAGCGCCGCTTCCCGCAGGTTGCCGGAAGCATACGCCTTGGAACGCTCCTGCGCCGCACGGATGCTGGATTCCGTGCTGATCTGCAGGGCGTGTATCTTGCCGTCCCTGTTCTGGGCGATAAGCTGACGGAACGCATCGTGTACCGCTTCTTTCTGTTCCACACTTAAAAACGAGTAGTTGTATGGGATAAGCTCATAGTATGCGAAGCATTCCCCGTCATGGTTCCAGACAAGGTTGTTTTCGATATATTTAATCGGATACTGCATCTATTATCACGCTCCTAACCGCCGTAATGGGCTGTCCTGTTTTCTCCTTGCGGAATTTTACTGCCTTGCCTGCAAAGGTCTGTTTAGGGCGCAGCAGGTAGGCCGTATACGACTTGACAAAGCTGAACGGCTTCTTGCCGTCCCACGTTTTTTGGCTCATAAACCATGTGACGCCGACGGGGATACCGAAATACTTGAGCAGCGCACCGTCTATCATGGAGAGCGGCGGCAGTCCGCCCAGCGCCAGCACCGCAAACTCGCAGGCGACAAACCAAGCCATTTGCGAAAAGGTGATGGGGAACGGCAGGCGCATATCATTGATCGCGTATATGACTTTCTCAACAGACCAGATACTGCTGTAACTTCGTATTTTCTTCACATCATTGCACCTCTTTCTATTTCCGTCTGCGGTACTCATGCCAGCCGCAGGTATAGAATATTTCTTTGCGGTTTACCCAGCGGGCAAACCGCTTTTGTTCTGCTGTCGGCTCACACCCGCCGTCATAGTCCCGGTACGGCTGTGCGAATGGCTGGATGCCTAATGCTTTCAAGACAAGCGCGCGGTGATACGCTTCCTCTACATCCTGCACCAGCATATACGACCACAGGCGGTGTGTACCGATACCGGCTTCCCGCAGATAGGCGACGGCCTGCGCGATCACAGGCAGCATATCAGACGTATCACAGGACAGCCGCACATACTTCACCCAATGCAGCTTAGCGAGCATTGCGGCGATCTCCGGTGTAATAAGCCGGGTGTCTAACCCTTGGTTGAAATCCACTTTCACATCCGCATGGCCCATTTCCTCTATCTGTTGCAAACCGTGCTCGTGCGCCAGCACATTATTGTCCAAAAAAATGATCGTCCGGCTGTCCGGACGCTTGATCTCCTGCCATGTCGCGGCAGGGCGGATGCCGCCCTCTTTGCGCGGGACGATACACCACGGGCAGGAACGGATACAGCCGCGCGTAAGGAAACCGACAGCATACGGGTAACGCGGGTAAATCGAGTAGTCCGGCGGCATGGCTTCTATTTCCTCCGGCAGGCTGCCGTAATCCCTGTACCCGGTACCGCCCCTGATGATCTCATCCGACTGCATGACCGTATCGTTATCCGGTGAAAAGGTAAACACCTTGCTCATATAGATGCGGTCATAGGGCAGCATCCCGTCCCACCACTCGACCATATCACCCAGTGCCTTGTGCCATGCAGAAATCCGCATCAACGCAAGGTTCGGGAAACCGTTGTGCCCGTCCACATCGACAAGGCCGATACGGCGGGCATCTTTAGTATGATTCATTTGTTCTAACTCCTGTTTTCCAAAAATATATGGGTATCATTTCGGTGAACGTGTTATCAAAGAACGTTTTGATAAAATCTGCACGTTCATTCTTGTCCTCATGGTCAGAAAAAAATGAAGCGATTTCTGTCCGATGGCCTTTCAGCGCATCACTGGTACGCAGCAGCTCATTCTTTTCCTCATCGGAGTGGTAATACGGCGCCTTGGAGTCCTTGTACCACTCATCGTGAAAGACCTCCAATCCGGTCGAGCCAACGGCCCGCATCGTGGCAGCGCCAATATCTCGCGTTACCGGTACACCAGTTCCTTCAGCACGATTTCCTCCGCTGCTGCCTGGATGTTGTTCATCAGCCCGACCCACTTCATCTGGTTCTCCGCTTTCAGGCTCTCGTTCACGCCCTCCTGCTTTGCCATCTGCGCGGTCAGCGTTTCCATCATCTCGTTCGCCTGACGGTCGATCTCCTCCAGGTGCTGATTCAGCTTGCCGGTCAGCAGCATCGCTGTGTACGTGCCGTTCCGGTTCTCCCGAAGGAATCTCCGCCGCAGCATTCCATACCTCCCAACCTTCGGTGCCTCCGGCACGATCAGATCCGGCAGATAATACTCGCCCTCCTTGTGATAGGTCACTTCCATATTCAGCGCTCCCTTCTGTTGTTGCTGTTCTGTTCACATCATACCGGCTGTCCGCCGGAACCTCAAATGTGCGATTCTGATTTCTTTCTTCTCGCTGCAAATCCTGCACTAAAACTGCGATTTCGCGGAGCAGAACCTCAGACATATCACTGACTGCTGCTCCCAGAATGGAGATAACCTCTGGCGTATTAAAATTGCAGACCTTGTCCAGAGAATTTCCGAAATATGCTCTGCCCGGAAGTCCACTGCGGATATGCAGCATATAGCCGACACTGTAACTGAGTGCGGTCAGCATTTGTAGGCGTGTATTGTCCTCGTCCAGCTTTTCCAGCAGGCTGCCCGCTTTTGCCTCCATCAGCTCTGCCAGATAATCCTGATAATTATCATTAACGAATGTGACCGCCACATTGAGCAGACAATCCTCCAGTGACTCATGGGTATCAACCTCATATCGTTCTGCCAAAACCTTTTTGACAGGCTCAACGAATCTCTGTTCCATCTTCCAGATGGGAACTTCTTTGCCCGCTCTGCTGTTGGTGTCGGATACATCAAACACATGACGCAGCTTATACGGTGCATCCGTATCGACCAGCAGCGCAATGCCTTTGGTATTGCGATTAACCCAGCGGCCATGCTTATTCCACCAGCTGACTTCGGCGCAGGCTGTCGCATCAGGCTTCTGTGCGAAAATCAGCAGCTGCTCTTGAAACGAATATTTGAAATTATTCGCCGCAGTGGTCAAGAAGTCCATATAGTGATTCGTATCCACTGTCAAAGTCCGCAGATGTTCCGCCTCCATCTCCGTGATCACCTGATACTTGCTCGGCATCTCGCTCACCTCCATCATCAATCTGAATTGTCACTTCAACAGGAATCGGCAGCTCTCCTAAAAGCGAAGAATACAGCAGTCCTGTCCGGGCATTGGATATTTTCGTCACCAGTCCAGTCAAACGAAAGACCGTCGCATTCACTTCTTCCTGATTTGCTGCAAAGTAGTATCCGCTCCGGTCACTGCAAATAGGAACGCCATCCTGACGCAAGCGATTGATCTTGCGGCGCAGGTTACGCCCGTTCAAGGAAAAAAGCTGCTCCAGCTCTGTGCTCGGAACAGCTTTTTCTTTTCCGGTGTGATATTTCTTCAGATACACGCACAGTGCTGCGTTCTTATCCATACGCTCCTTCCTCCATCATCGTGCATCTCTTTGCACACTTGACAAGCTCTGTTTCGGGAAATCCCAGCCATAGACCTTGCCGATTTCATCGCCCAGCCGGCGGGTTATGCGCGTAATATCCGCCCTTGTTGCGGTGCCGCGATAAATTTTCTCTTTCAGATTCTCAATCTTCGCATCGCTGACACCGTCCTTATAGGTTCGATAGAGATAATGGTTGGTGCCATCATGGTGAACCGCATCACAGCGCATATCACCCAGCCTGTCAACATACCAGGTTACATAGTCGCACTCCGAGAACAGGCAGTCCTTGATGTTGCCGCTCTTGATTTCCTTGTAGCCGCTGTAACGTCCATTCCAGAGGCCGAGATCGACAATCACCAGAATCGGCTTATCCAGCTGAATATCGAGATTCATGCGTTCATCGTCCAGATATTCGCTATTCCGTTCATACATCTTTTCCTCCCGTTCCTGTTCGGAAAGTTCGGGATACTCTGCCTCCAGGTCCTCACGCCAATCCTCGTAATCCAACGAGTAATTGCTCCAAATCAGGTATTTCGGCTCTGTCATCGCGCATCACCTCGATCCTTTGGGCGGCTGCGTGTATTTCGGGTAGTATTCTCCATCGTATCCAGCGGCAGCACCGTGTTATGGCAACGTTCCATCTGTTCGGCAAACTGGCAGATATGATATATCGAGTCCCAGCTGGAGCCGATTTCTACATGGTAATCGTCGATGTACCTGCAAACCCTGTCTATATGGGTTCCGTCTTGCCGCAGGATACGAATTTTACCGCCATCTGGCAGGCGAAAGAGCGCCGTATAATCCGATGTGATAAAGCGAATCCCTTTTTCTGCCTGATGCAAATGATGGTCCAGAAACTCTCTCTTGTAGCAGTAGCAGTAAACCGTATACATTCCTTTCTGTGGATTCAGCCGCAGAAGATAAGAATAATCCTTTGTATCCGCACGGAACGCGAAATCCTGACCCGCAAGGTCAATCGCACTGTCGATCTGACGGTAACAGTACGCTGATACCGCCGCTCTGCTTTTCAGAAAACCGTCATCTTCTCTCAGCTGATTGATTAACTGATTAAACTCGTCATCAAACTCGGGCGTCAGAAGCCTCTCACAATGACTGGTCCAGTCATGAAAGAACTGATCGCCGCTGTCACCCATATCTGCACGCAAATGACCGATACAGCCGGTCTGTCCCATAATCTGGTCAGACTGCGTATAGCAGTACATCTGCTCGGTCTTTGTGGCAGGTCTTACTTCAATATCCATCGTCTTTCCTCCTCATCTATGTGATTTTATACGCTGCTTGCAGTGTATGTAGCCGTACCTTTGCGCTTGTGCAGTTTCGCCCTTATACTAAATTCATCAAAATGAATCGGAGGTACTCCCATGAAACGAATTACATACTTTCTGTCCGGTGCATTGGCGGCTCTGCTGATCAGTTCTGCAACAGTTTCCGCCTTTGCAGCCGGCGGTCTTATCACCCTCAACGTCCAGCCGGCACAGGTCATGGTCAACGGCGAGGTTTTTCAGCCTAAAGATGCACAGGGTCGTGATGCTCTTGTTTTCACTTACAACAGCACGACCTATGCACCGGTTCGTGCGCTGGCTGAAGCATATGGTCTGACCGTCGGTTATGATTCGGCCAAAAACATGGCTACTGTTGACGGTGCTGCACAGGCCGCTAATCAAACTGGCAGTTTTTCCTCTCAGTGGACGGTCACGGAAAAGCCGGTCACCCGATACGGTAATGAGCATATCTTCACTGCCGTTTATTCCGGCCCGCTTTCCATGGACAAATTCAAAAGCTGGTGGAAGTCAATGAATGCCGCTGATCTGAAGGCGCAGGCAGAACAAATGGCTTTGAAGGCTCAGTCTGACCTCCTCGGCTCCGAAATCACCATGTATTTCAGCTTTGGTTCTTATAATCTCGGCACTGCCTTTGCACAATCCGGCTGCACATTCAGCAACTTCGACCCCGCCTCTGTCTGGATCAAGTAATTCTCATGACAACACCCTGTCCATAATGGACAGGGTGTTGTTCTACTTTCGCCACCAGCGCCAAAGCAATACACCAATGACAGTCGCTGCTGCCGCTGTGCCGCAGATTACACGCTTTCTCATTTTCAACCCTCCTCCTGGATAAAAGAACATCGGCCATTGCACAGCAACAGCCGATGTATGTAAGTCTATTCGCTTTTCAGCCCAGTTTGACCAGCAGTTCATCAACCGGATCGGTAATATGTCCCTGCGCCAGCAGCTTATTTCTCCAGATGAGCAGATATCTCCGGAGCATCTGCAATTCCTTATATGTGATTTCCAGCTGAACTGTATTCTCTCGTTTGAACATTTGCAAGCACTCCTTTCTCTTGACTTCATCATATATGCCGTAAGAAGTGTTTGCAAATATGCAAACGGTATGTATGTGGCCTGTCGATTGACAGACCACTGGAAAGCCTTACTTGTACCAGCTTTCCTCAGTGCCCAGAATGGCATTGTGTGCGTTTGCTGCTTCCAGAATATCGCTGTACGCCCAGTAACGGCGGCTTACATCGGGGAAGGTGTTCAGCTTCCTCAGATTATCGCTGACATACTCCAGATCAGCCGCACGGCCAAGCAGTCGGTTCACAATCGTCATGACCTCTGCGCGAGTAATCTGACGGTCAGCGCGGAACGAACCGTCCCCATAGCCGGTGATCCAGCCATGCTTTGCAGCGGCCTTGATATACTCTGCCGCCCAGTAGCCGTCGCTCACATCATCAAAGCTCTTGAACTGCTCCATGATTTCAGCATCACCATCGCCGTACACATCAAAGAAGCGGACCGCCATAGTTGTAAACTCGGCACGGGTAATCTGCTCGTCCGGCGCAAAAATAGTCTTGCTGTGGCCATAGGTCACACCGTTGTTGTTCAGGTATTTCACATAGCCGCTGTACCACGCATACGCAGGCACATCACTGAACTTGGTCTTTGCCACAGGGGAAATGTTGTCCCCATTCTTATCTGCCAGCAGTCGTGCAAAAATCGCCGCTGCTTCGCTTCGGGTCATGTTGCGTTCCGGTCCGAACGTACCGTCCGTATAGCCAACGACATAAGCGCTGTGATGTTCCGTTCTCTCGACTTCGGGAACCGTAACCTCACCGTTCTTATCAGTCTTGCCGGTGGCCTTGTCACCCAGATCGTTCTTCACAATCACATTGATATTCTTCTGCGGCACCTTCTGCGGGTCGGTTACAATCACCGTCACCTGATGTTTGTTGTCCATATCAACGCCCTTGGGCAGTTCAACCGTAATATTGCCGGTCTTGCCAATGGACACCTCAGAACCCTGAATCGGACGTCCGGTGTCAGTGTGAACCACCTTGATCGTCAGCGTCCAGCGGTCACGATCTGCATCTTCGTAACCCTCCGTAATCTTGCCATCCTCGTTGGTCTTTCCGTTTCCAATGGGAACCGTAATCTGACCGGCCTTGTCGGTCTGATCTGCTGCATAGTTATCATTCTTGTCGGTCACAGCGATACGCATACCCTGAACGGCGCTCTTATCCTTTACCAGCTGTACCAGAACAGTGGTCTGATCATCATAGTCCAGCAGTCTGCTGTTCGGCAGACGGATGGAAATGCTGTTGTCCTTGTTCAGCACCACGGACGCATTGGAAACAGGCGTTTTATCCTCCGTATCCGTTACCGTCACCAGATAACCGCCCACAACAGCCTGGCCCTTGCTGTCAGTCATACCGCTGTTGTAGATTTTCTCGATCGGCTGCGTATCCAGCTTTTCGCCGCACTCAGTACACTCCTTGTGCTTGCTGCCTTCGGAGTCCGCAGTAGGCTGCTTATCGATGATCCAGTCACCCGGCTTGTGACCGGTTGCCTTGGTATAATCGGTCTTGCTGGAATCGCCGCAGCGAGTACAGGTCATCATGGTGTAACCCATCTCCGTGCAAGTCGGCTTAGTGATTTCGGTCTTATAGTCATGGCCCAGTGCCTTATTCAGAACCGCACCGCATTTTGTACAAAGCTGAGGCTCCGTACAGGTAGCCGCAGAACCGGGAACATGACCGGCAGCAGCATTTCCCTCGATTTTGTGCTCACCGCAGCGAACGCAGTGATATTCCATCACGCCCTCACCGGTGCAGGTTGCATTCGTCACCAGAGTACCCTTGTCCCAGCTATGGCCGAGCGGTTCCGTATAATCTGTTACGAATGCACTGCCGCAGCCATCGCAGCGATGAATGGTCTTGCCGCCATATTCACAGGTGGCGGGAATCACATGGTCTTCGTACTTGTGTGCCAGAGTCGCAGTAATATCTTCGATGTGCCGCTCTCCGCAAATCGAGCACTCACGAACGGTATAGCCGGGATTGGTGCAGGTAGCCGCAACCGAATGGGTTTCAAACTTGTGCTCACCCTTGGGCGTTGCCGTTTCTTTCATTTCACCACAGCGGGAGCACAGCTCCAGCTGCTTGCCGTCTGCTTCGCAGGTGGCTTCGCGAATCTTTACACTCTGCCATACATGACCCAGAGAATCTACATAATCGCGCTTTTCGATCTTTCCACAGGCTGTGCATAAATAACGATCATAACCTAGCGTCTTGCAGCCGGCCTTTACAGAATCCAGCAGCGTGAAATGATGCTTTTCTCCGCAGCCTTTATCTGTGCAGCAGTTGCCGCCGCAGTTTTTATCCTCGCAGCCGCAGTTCGGGTCAGAGCAGCCGCAGCTGCACTTACCGTCATCCTTAGTGGTTTCATCATGCAGCCAGACGTTTGCTACACCGTTCTCGGTCATCTCTACGCCCTGATAGGTGTAGGTAATCTGATAATACACATCGTACTGTCCCTTGTCGGTATAGTTCGGCGCGCTGGTCATTGTGCAGCTGTCTGCACTGTTGCCGTAGCGGATTTCCGTGCGTACACCGGCATCAGAAAGGTCTGTCACACTGATGGTGTGCGGTGCTCCGTCCACAACACCGTAGTAGCTGGCAACAACGGACTTTGCACCCACATACTCGTATTTTGCGTAGTCGCAGTCCTTGCACTTCTCTACGATGGCAAACCGGCCATTGGCAGGCTGAGAAAGGATTTCTTTCTCCATGTCATGCCGTTCCAGAACACTGCTCTTGGTGTGATTCGTGCCGTAACAGAACGCGCAATACTCACCGCCGGTCGTTGTGACCTTGTGATAGGTACTGTCCACATAGTCATAGTTTTTCTGTTCGGGCAGTTCCTGCATGAATTTCGAGTCACAGTCATAGAGCCAATAGACGTTCTTGCCGAAACCATAATCGTTAATGCTCATGTTGCTGTTGACCGTACCGCAGATCTCACACACGGCTTTCGTCCAGTGATAACCCGTATAGCTCGCGTTCTGACCGGGAACGCCATCCAGGATCGTGCCCGTACCCGAGCCGCCGACCATCGTACCGTCCGAATACTTCACATTCCGGTTCATAGCAGTCTGTCCGTCCCTCGTATACTCCGGAATGCGGAACGCCTGAAAAGAAGTTGCCTTACCGCATACACCACAGTTGAAGGTTTCATGCGTTACAACCGCATTGACATCCAGCTCATTCGTTCGACCGGAAGCCTGCATCCAGTGCTCCGCAGGATCGTGATAGCTGTTTACCTGTGCCGCACCAGCCGAAACAGGAAACAGCGAAAATGCCGTCACTGCCGAAAGCAGCATGGCAACGGCTCTCGTGCCGAACTTTTTCGTTCTAGCTTTCATTTGAGATACCTCCGTTTGTCTTGATTTGCGGCATGAAAAAACTCCACAGTCCTTGCTGTGGAGGAAAATCCGCCGCTGTTTTCTTGTGTCCAATCATAGCTACATTGCAACCACCTCCTTCGCGATTTTGCAGCCCCTATACTTACTTCTCAGGTAGTAATACAGATGGTTTACTAAAGGGGAGAGTGTGAGAGGGGGAATGAAAGAGCAGGGAAGTGGGGACAGTTGTACCGCAAATGGGCATACTTTCCCCATGATGAAGGTTATCTTGCTTGTTCCCTTTTCTGCCGCTCCCTTGCACGCTGATAATATTCCAGCGCCTTGATGATATAATCCTCGGTCTTTTCCAGCGGCACTGTCGAGGGAATATACGGACGCAGCCGTTCTGCCTTGAAACTGATTTTCTCTTTCTGGTTTGGCTTTTCCTCACCAAGAATCGCTTCGATGACCTCCGCACTCAGCTTTCCAGCTTTGGAGAACTCTTTGAGCCGAATGGCCTGCGGGAGTGATGGCGTGGCATCATTGTAGCTGATGCTGTTCAGAAGATTGTGCTGTTCCGTTTCCGTCAGATAGGAAAGCTCCACCGCAGGACGAAACGCAATCTTGTTCTCATCAACCATATCCAGAAGCTCAGGAATGAGTTCTGTCAAGCGGATATAGCGTCTGACTTGTTCTCTGCTTTCTCCTATCTGTTCAGCAAGTTCTTCATTACTACGCGACTTTGACACCACTGGTGTCGAAGTTAAATCCGTTCTCTGACCCTGTCGCTTCATCGCCTCCAGACGCATCTTGTAGCTGAACGCCTTTTCACTCGGAAGAATGATTGAGCGCTGCAAATTGGATTCCACCATCAGAATGATTGCTTCATCTCTGGACAACTCCTTGATTTCTGCGGGAACGCGCTCCAGTCCTGCCAGTTCACAAGCCTTTCGCCGTCGATGCCCTGACACGATCTCATACCGGCCATCTTCTTTCTGACGAAGCGTAACCGGCGTGATAATACCGCGCTCTTTCACGCTCTGCACAAGCTGGTTCATGTCCTCGTCCATTTTGACTTTGAATGGGTGGTTCGGGAAATCGTCAATCTCAGATAAGGGAATATCATAGATACGCGGCAAGCGACTTTCTGCGCGCCCCTCATCATTCATAAACAGTTCAGCGAACCCCGTCAGATCGAGATCGATGTCTTTCTTTCGACTCATGCTCCAACACCTCCTTCGTCACCGCCTCATACGCAGCCGCAACCTTTCCGCCCTTATCATAGGCAAAGATGCTTTGCCCTTCCTGGGCGCTCTCAGCGGCACGAACAGAAAAGGGGATCTGCGTATCAAAGACGCGGACTCGATCGCTTACAGCGGCTCTCAACGCCGTAGAAATGGCTTTTGCGTTGTTAGTTCGGTTATCCACCATCGTCAATAGAATGCCATCGATGTTCAGACGTGGATTGATCTGGCGTTTGACCTTGGCAACCGAGTGCATCAGCTGATTCAGACCTTTCGTTGACAGAAAACTCGGCTGCGACGGGATAATCACCCGGTCAGCCGCTGCCAGCGCATTGATGGTCATCATGCCGAGTGACGGCATACAGTCAATCAGGATATAGTCATAGTTTTTGCTGACCGAATCAATGTAGCTTTTCAGCACATACTCTCGGCTCATCACATTGAACAAGCCGACTTCTGTACCGGACAGTTCGATATTCGCAGGCATCAGGTCAACGCCCTCCGAACTTCTCAATAACCCGAAGTTTTCCGGTAACGACTTATCGTTGATGATGCATTCCATTACATCAGAGAGTGTTTCGCTCAGCTGATCCGGATTACGCTCTCCAAGGCTGATTGTTAAACTGCCTTGCGGGTCTGCATCAATCAGCAGCACTCGCTTTCCCTGTTTCGCCAGGCCGACACCCAGATTCACCGTTGTGGTGGTCTTTCCAACGCCGCCTTTCTGATTGGTAATTGCGATTACTCTGCATTGTTCCATATTGGTTTCCTCCTTTCTCATTTTAAGCTGTCTGAATCAGGCAGCTATGTATGTGAGCGCCCAGGCGCTCACTCATCCTGCGACAGTTTGCAGTAGTCATCCACATACCGAAGCAGCCAATAGGCGAATTCACGCATAAACCATGCGCAGAGATACGGGTCGTCCATCAGTTCAGCCGGAAGTTCAACTTCCATATCAAGCATTTTGGAAAGCACCCGAATAAAGAGCAGTGTGGAACTCGGCATATACAGATCGTTAAGTCCACTGACCACAACCGCGATAGCCTCCAGTTTACATTCATCACCGTTAAAGTGTTCTGCCGCCGCATCAATCAGGTACTCCGGGTAATGGACTGCCAGATCTGCCAGCTTTTCGAGAGTTAATTCTTCATTCATAACATTTTCCTCCTTTGGGTTATGTACGCACACTGTTCTTCTCTATGCCCTGTGTGCCGGGCATCATCAGGCGGCTGGCTGCGAACCAGCTCCATAGGCATCTCACCTCCCCGCCTTCTTTATGACCGGGCCGCGAATTACGGAAGTATCATTATCCCTTGCACCTTTCATCGCCTCCGCCGGTAGCAGTCCGGATTTCAATCGAATCGGTTGGATCGCTCCTCCGTTTCCGGAATCATGGCGCACCGTCGATAGCGGCTTGAGGTTTCCCTCGGTGCAGGTAACGTACCTGATGACTGTTATTCAGTTCTGCGGGAGGCCATCAACTTTGCCTCTCACTAATCAACTACAACCTTCAACCTCAAAAACTGATAAAAAACTTTTGAGATTTTTCAAAAAATTTTGGAACATAAAAAAAGCCTCTGCTTCCACATTGGAAACAGAGGTTATTTTTCAGTACACGAAATCAGTTGTAAACGCAAAAACCGCCGCACCAGATTACTCTGATGCGACGGTAAAACTTTTGCAAATGTGTGATTTTTGGGGCATTCTACCGACTTCGACACGGATTGGCATACGCTTGGCACACGTTGGCATACAGCCCGGCTTTTCTGTATCATAATCATGCAGAAATTCCTACAAACACGGCAAACTTTCGAACTTTTTAGTCCAAAGGTTTCATTGTCGGGAACAGGATGACGTCGCGTATGGTGTCTGCGCCGGTGAAGAGCATGACCGCACGGTCAATGCCCATGCCCATACCGCCCGTGGGCGGCATACCGTATTCCAGCGCTGTCAGGAAATCCTCGTCGAGCATTTCCGTCTCGTCGTCGCCGCGTTCACGCTGCTCGACCTGCTTCATAAAGCGCGCGCGCTGGTCGATCGGGTCGTTCAGCTCGGAGTAGGCATTGCCCATCTCGCTGCGGCAGATGAAGAACTCAAAGCGCTCTGTCAGACGCGGGTCTGCCGGGCTGCGCTTAGTCAGCGGGCTGACCTCGACCGGGTACATCGTGATAAACGTCGGCTGCACCAAGTGCTCCTCGACCTTCTGGTCGAAGCAGGCATAGAGTGCATTGCCCCACGTCTTTTCAGCGGCCTCCGCCAGCTCCACGCCGACGGCCTTGGCCGCCGCAACGGCCTCTGCATCGTCGGTGATCGCGCCAAAGTCAACGCCGACATATTTCTTGACAGCCTCCACCATCGTCAGACGCGGCCAGCCGGGCGTCAGATCGACCTTCTCACCCATCCACTCCAGCTCATAGGTGCCAAGATATTTCTGCGCAAAGGTGGTGTAAACGCCCTCGGCAATATCCATCATGTCGTGGAAATCCGCATAAGCCTGATACAGCTCGACGGTGGTGAACTCCGGGTTGTGCTTCGGGTCCATGCCCTCGTTGCGGAAGATACGGCCGACCTCGTAAACGCGCTCCATGCCGCCGACGATCAGACGCTTGAGCGGAAGCTCCGTCGCAATGCGCATATACATATCAATGTCGAGCGTATTGTGGTGCGTGATAAACGGACGTGCCGCCGCGCCGCCTGCAATGGTGTTCAGAACCGGCGTCTCGACCTCGATATAGCCCATATTGTCCAGATAGTCCCGCAGATGCTTGATAAACTGCGAACGGATGATGAAATTCCGCTTGACCTCGGGATTCACGATCAGATCGACATAGCGCTGACGGTAGCGCGTCTCCTTATCGGTCAGGCCGTGGAACTTCTCCGGCAGCGGCAGCAGAGACTTGGAGAGCAGGGTGATGGTCTTTGCACGCACGGACATTTCGCCGCGCTGGGTGCGGAAAACCTCACCGTCGATACCGACGATATCGCCGATGTCGTACTTCTTGAAGCGGTTATATTCCTCCTCGTCCATCTCGTCCTTGCGGGCGTAGAGCTGGATGCGGCCGGTCTTGTCCTGAATGTCGCAGAAGGAGACCTTGCCCATCCCGCGCTTGGACATCATGCGTCCGGCGATGGAAACAGTCTTTCCCTCCATCTCGTCAAAATGGTCCTTGATCTCCTGCGCATTGCTCGTCACGACGAACTTCGTCAGCTGGAAGGGATCTCTTCCCTCCGCCTGAAGCGCGGCCAGCTTTTCGCGGCGCACCTTGATCTGATCGCCTACGGATACTTCATTCTGAACTTCCTGATTCTTTTCCTGTGCCATAGCTTCCTCCGGGGACGCCCCCCACTCTCATTTGTTACTTTTCTACAGTCAGTACCTTATAGCGGAGCGCTCCGACCGGAGCCTCGATCTCCACGGTATCGCCGGCCTTGTGGCCGAGCATCGCCTTGCCGAACGGAGAGTCATCGGAAATACGGCACTCCATCGGGTTTGCCTCCTGCGAGCCGACGATGGCGTAAAGCTCCTCGTCGCCGGTCTCCAGATCCTGCACCTTGATCGTGCAGCCAAGGCCGATCACGCCTGCGGCTTCCTCGGTCTCGTCGATAATGACGGCGTGCGCAAGGATGTTCTCGACCTCTGCGATGCGGCCATAAAGCTTCGCCTGCTCATTTTTCGCTTCGTCGTATTCGCTGTTCTCGGAAAGGTCACCGAAGGAACGCGCTTCCTTTATCTGCTCCGCGACTTCCTTTTCGCGGGTGGTTTTCAAATACTGAAGCTCCTGCTCAAGCTCCTTCAGACGCAATGTGCTGATTTTGAATTCCTTTGCCATAATTGTCCGTCCTTCCAAATTAAAACTGCATGGCGAAACGCCTTTTCCGCCTATAATCGGTTGTCATTATATAAGCATCTGCCTGGATCTGTCAAGAGATTTTCTCGCGCAGAAGCCGGACTGCCGCCTGAAGCTGCGCATCGTCCGCATGCTCCAGCGTGCCCATGTAGAGCGCCAGATAATCGTCGTCCGAAAGATCCAGCTCCACATCCGGCGTCACGCCGGTCTCCGACAGGCTCACGCCGTTGGGCGTAAAGTATTTGCCGATGGAGATATTCAGGAGCGAACCGTCCGAAAGCCGGAACGCCGTCTGGAAATTGCCCTTGCCGGTCGTCTTGCTGCCGACGACCTGCGCCGCTTCATACTCCTGAAGCGCCGCGGCGAAGAATTCCGCCGCAGAGTAGCTGTCCTCGTTGACAAGGACGGCCATCGGGAGCGTCACGCACTCGGCGTCCGAGGTGTCGATCTCCTCCGCGCCGGTGTAATCCACGCTCCGGAACAGCTCGCCCTCCGGCAGCAGCCGGTCGAGGACCTTCACCATCTCGTCCTTGTAACCGCCGCCGTTGAAGCGAACGTCAAAAAGGAGCGCCTTCGCGCCCTGTGCGAGCAGCTGCTCGATGCAGTCAATGGTCTCGTTGGCGCAGCGGTTGTCAAAGTTTGCGATCTTGATATAGCCGATTTTACCGTCCAGCATCTCGCAGGACGCGACCTCGGTCTCGATGCTCCTGCGTGTGACCGTCAGCTCCATGTCCTTTCCATCCCGCCGGATGGTCAGATGAACGTCCGTCCCCTCTTCGCCGCGCACAACGTCGCGCGTGCCGATCGTGCCAAGCTCCAGCGCGCTCTGGCCCTCCACGGAGATCAGAATGTCGCCGACCTGAATCCCGGCTTCATCCGCCGGGCCTCCTGGCGTCACGCTCTCGATGCGCAGCCCGCCGTCGTCCTCACTTTCCAGGATGGTCACGCCGATGCCGACATAGGCGTTGTTCATCATTTCTTCGTAGTCGGCGTATTCTTCCGCGCTGAGATAATAGCTCCAGCGGTCGCCGGTTGCCTCAACCATTGCCTCCGCGGCTGCGTCGGCAAGCTCCTTCTCGTCGTAATCATCAATAAAGTAGCGTTCGAGATAGGAACTGATCTCCGCCGTTTTGAGTGAAGCAGAGGAGCCGGAGGACATCTCCAGCCTGTAAAGGGCGCCAGCCTCGCGATAGGTGATAAAGAAGGTCGCGCCGATGGCGAACAGGAACAATAAAACAAGGAGCAAGATCTTGACGGGCTTTTTCACAGGCAATTACCTCTTTCAGAAACGGACCCACAGCCCGAAAACGGGCTGTGGGATGCGTCTAATTCTCAGGGAAGGGATATGTAGTTCATCGGGTTGACATTCGAGCCGTTATACAGGATCTCAAAGTGCAGATGCGGTCCGGTGGACCAGCCGGTCGTACCGACATAGCCGATCAGCTGTCCCTGCTTGACAGAGTCGCCGGCGGAGACCACATAGTTTGTCATATGCGCATAGATACTGGAATATCCGTCGCCATGGTTGATCGTCACATAATAGCCGTTCGCCTCACCATAGGTTGCACCAGTGACCGTGCCGCTCTTCGTCGCGTAGATCTCCGTGTTCATCCCTGCGGCCAGATCGACACCGTAATGGAAACTCTTATTGCCGTTGATCGGATGGACGCGCGGTCCGTAGGCACAAGTCACACCCGTGGAATAGGCCAGCGGGAACGCGAAGCCGCCGGAGGACGCGCCGCCCGAAGAGGACGAGGAACTGCTATTGCTGCCGCTGGAGGGCTTGTTGGCCGCAGCAGCCGCAGCGGCGGCTGCCGCCTGCTCCTTGGCAAGCGCGTTAAAGTAATCCGTTTCAGTCTTCTTGATCTGCTCGCGGACAGCAGCCTCGTCGGCCTCTGCCGCAAGGAACTCATCCGAAAGTGAGGCATATTCCGCCTGCATCTGCGTGATGAGGGTATCTGCCTTGGCGCGATTCGTTTCCAGCTCTGCCTGCTCGACCGCAAGGTCATCCTCCGTCTGCTGGAGATCCAGCTTCTGCTGCTCAAGATCGGCGCGCTCCGTCTCGACGGCCTGCGTCGCGGCGGAAAGCTGCTTGAGCATGAGCTGATCGGATTCCGCGATCTCGCGGATCATATCCACACGGTCCAGAAGATCGGAGAAGCTGCTGGCCCGGAACAGAATTGACCAATACGAGACGCTTCCCGTCTCCTCCATCGACCGAAGCCGCGCCTTATACTGCTTCTGAAGCGCCTCTTCCTTTGCAACGGAGGCTTCCAGCTCCGTCTGCTTCTCGGCGATCAGCAGATTGAGCTGCTGGATCTGCTCGTTGAGATTTTCGATCTTCTGGCGGGACATCTCCATCTCCTGATCGATCTCCGCCTTCTGGCTGACCAACGTCTTGGTCTGATCCTTGTTTTCCGCGATGCTCTTTTCCAGCTCGTCGCTCTGCTTCTGGATCTCCGCCTGCTTCGCACGGAGGTCGGCAAGCTTCGATTTGATCTCGGAAGAGCTGGCCGCATGGACCATGACGATCAGCGCGGTGGACACCAGCGAAAGCAGGATCACCGCCGCAAGGACAATGGAAATGATTCGCACGATTTTTGTTCTACTGGATCTCATAATTTCCTCCTGCCAGCTGGCCTTCGTCAGCCGATATAGGACATCGGGTTGACGTCCGAGCCGTTATAGTAGATGGTAAAGTGCAGGTGCGGGCCGGTCGAAAGGCCGGTCGAGCCGACATAGCCGATCGTCTGCCCCTGCTTGACGTAATCGCCGACGGAAACGATCAGGCCCTGCATATGCGCATACAGCGTCGAGAAGCCGTCTCCGTGATTGATGACAACGTAATTGCCCCAGATGGAAGAATTCACAGCCGTCGTGACCGTTCCGCTCTTCGAGGCGTAGATCGACGTGCCGGAGCCGGCGGCCAGATCGACGCCGTTGTGCCATGTTCCCCTCTTGCCGGTCACGGGGTGCGTGCGGTAGCCGTAGGAATCGGTGATGGCGACCTGATACGGCAGCGGGTACAGGAAGCCGCTCGTGCCGTTTTTATCCGGGACATAATTATTGTTTTTGTTCTGCTCGGCAAGGCGCTCAGCCTCTTCTCTCGAAAGGGCCTGATAATACTCCTGCTGAGACTTGGCGATCTGGGCGGAAAGCGCTGCCTCCTGATCGAGATAGCCCTGGTATTCCGCCGTCATTTTTTCGCTTTCCTCGGCGATCTTCACAAGCAGCTCGTCGGCCTCGGCGCGCTGCTGCTCCAAGACCGCCTCCTGCGCGCTCAGCTCTCCCTGCGCCGTTTGCAGCTCGCTTTTCTGCTGCTCCAGCTCGCTGCGGAGCTGCTCGACCGCGGCGGTCGCCTCGGAGAGCTTTTTCATCATGATCTGGTCGGATTTTGCGATCTCATGGATCATATCGACCCGGTCAAGAAGGTCGGAGAAGCTGTTCGCCTGAAACAGGATCGACCAGTAGGAAATGCTTCCCGTCTCCTCCATGGCGCGCAGCCGCGCCTTATACTGCTGCTGGAGCGCCTCTTCCTCCGCCTCGGAGGCTTCGGCCTGCTCTTGCTTCTGCGCGATCAGCTGATTGTACTGCTGAATCTGTGCGTTGAGGTTGTCGATCTGTTCGCTGGAAAGCGTGATCTGACGGTCGATGTCATATTTCTGCTCAATGACCGTCTGGGTCTGCTTCTGATTCTCTTTGATCTCCGATTCCAGCTCGGAGCTTTGCTTCCGCAGGTCAGACTGCTGTGCACGGAGCTTGTCCAGCTCCTGCTGAAGCTCCTTTGAGCTGGCGGCGGAGGCCGGAGACGTCAGCGTCATGGCGCCCGCCGACAGCAGGAGCAGCAGCGCCAGCAGCCCGCACAGGAGTCTTCTCCTGCCGTTGCCTTTCAGGAATTTCATGCCGGTGCCTCCCCTCAAACCTTGAGGAACTTGCGGATGGACAGCAGGCTTCCCACAACGCCGACGGCGAAGCCGGTCAGCGCATAGGAGATGGCCACAAGCTCAATGACCTCCGCGAACGGAACGATCTGGAACAGTCGGAGCGTATCGACGACCGCGATCTTCGCCTGAAGGAAGTCATACAGCCCCCATTCGAGGAAGAATGCGATGACTGCGCCCAGCATGCCAAGAATAAAGCCCTCGACCACGAACGGCAGGCGGATAAAGCTGTTGGTCGCGCCGACCATCTTCATGATGGCGATCTCCTCGCTGCGCGAGTACATGGCCAGCTTGACGGTATTGGAGATGATGAACAGCGACACCACAAACAGCACGATGATGATGACCATGGACGCGATGTTCAATACCTTCTGGAGCGACTGAAAGCCGTTTGCGATCTCGTAATACGCGTTGACCTCCGCCACGCCGTCGATCTTCTCGATCTCGGCGACCGTCTGCTCGAGCAGGCTGTTGTCCTCGACCGTGACCTCATAGCGGTCGCGCAGGATGGAGGCGTCCACGCCGTTGAAGGCGGTCGTGTCGCTCTGCTTGCCGACGAAATTGTCAAGCGCCTGCTCACGCGAGACGAATTTTGCCTCATGGACGTTGGAGATCAGATTGATCCGGGAGCCGACGCTCTTGGCCTCGGCCTCGGAGTAGTCCTCGTCGATGTAGACAAGGACCTGATTTTCCTTTTCCAGATCGACGATCATGACATGGACGTTATACAGCACAAGGCTGAAGGTGCCCATAATAATCAAGCACGCCACCGTGACGCAGACCGCCGCGAAGGACATGAACCCATGCAGAAACACGCCGCGGAAGCCCTCACGGAGCAAATATCCGATATTATTCTTTTTCATGTAAGTAGTACCCGTCCATTCCGTCGCTGATAATCTTTCCCTCGTCGATGGCCACGACGCGCTTGGTGAAGCGGTTGACCAGCTCCTTCTCGTGCGTGACGACCATGACGGTCGTTCCGAGCGCGTTGATCTGCTCGAGCAGCATCATGATCTCGAGCGAACGCGAGGGGTCAAGGTTGCCCGTCGGCTCGTCGGCGATGATGACACTGGGGTTATTGACCAGCGCACGCGCGATGGCGACACGCTGCTGCTCACCGCCGGAAAGCTCGTGCGGAAGGCGGCGGCCCTTGTTTTCCAGTCCGACCAGGTCCAGCACATACGGAACGCGCTTCTTGATCGCACTCTCGCCCGCACCGATCACGCGCATGGCGAACGCCACGTTATCATAGACCGTCTTGTTCTCGATCAGCCGGAAGTCCTGAAAAATGACGCCCAGCGTTCTGCGCAGATACGGAATGGCGCGCGGGCGGATCTTTTCCAGCACGAAGCCGTTGACCAGAACGCTGCCCGCCGTCGGCTCCAGCTCTGCCGTCAGGAGCTTGATGATGGTGGATTTTCCGGAGCCGGACGGACCGACGAGAAAGACGAATTCTCCGTCGTCGATCTTCAGGGAGATCCCGTTGAGCGCCTTGACGCCAGGATCATATGTTTTTACGACATTGTTTAATTCAATCATGCTACTCTCCCGATGTGGAACGATCCCCGCCGGCCGGATCAGATGATCCGGTTCTCCCGCGAGACCAGATATTTCTTGACCATGAGCGCGACCTTGAAGATGATCGCGTCGTCAAATTCACGCAGGTCGAGACCGGTGAGCTTCTTGATCTTCTCAAGCCGGTAGACGAGCGTATTTCTGTGGACAAAGAGCTTTCTGGAGGTCTCGGAGACGTTCAGATTGTTCTCAAAGAATTTGTTGATGGTGAACAGCGTTTCCTGATCGAGGGTGTCGATGGAATTCTTCTTGAACACCTCAGACAGGAAGATCTCGCACAGCGTCGTCGGAAGCTGATAGATCAGGCGGCCGATGCCGAGATTTTCATAGTTGATGATGGTCTTTTCGGTGTCGAACACCTTGCCGACCTCGATGGCGACCTGCGCCTCCTTATAGGCGTCGGCCAGCTCGCGCAGATGGCCCGCGACCGTGCCGATGCCGATGACGGTCTTGATGAACAGCTCCGTCTTGAGCGTCTCCTCGATCTGCTGGGCAATGCGGATCAGCTCGTCGCGCTCCGTGCCCGGCAGGATCTGCTTGACGACGGCGATGTCCGTCTCGTTGACGCTCAGGACGAAGTCCTGCTGCCGGTCTGGGAACATGCCCGCCAGCACGTCCACCGCCGCAACATCGGCCCGCGATACCTGACGGATCAGGAACACCGCGCGCGGCACGTCGGTCACGAAGTGCAGCTCCTTTGCGCGGATATAGATATCTCCGGGGAGGATATTGTCGGTGATGATGTTCTTGACGAACGTCCCCTTATCATGCTTTTCCTCGTAATAGGTCTTGGCGCCGTTCAGCGCGACATAGGCCATCACGCAGAGGCTGCGGGCGGTCTCGTCGTCGCCCTCGGCAAAGACGGCGTAGTCAAAGTAGGCACTCCAGCTGACGAGCGGCTTGAAGGTCTTATGATCGACCACGACGATCGAATCCGGCGCGCTGTTCAGGCGAATGACAGCCTCCGGCCATTTTTCTCCGATCAGGGAGGTGTCGCTGCAGGAAATGACGTTGCTGTCGGCGTCGATCACGCCGATCACGCGGTCGGTGGCCTCCTTCATCTGAACGATCACACTCTGAAAAACACGGCTGGACATGCACGTTCCCTCCTCAAGATATTGCTTTTTACACAAACAACCATTGACATAATACTACGCATTCAGCATTATTGCAAGAGGTTTTTGACGTTTTATTTCAAAAAACGATGTCTTTTTTGTGAACTTTTCATAGTTCTTCGTCATAAGTTCCAAGACAGCAGGCAGGATTTTTCTATTTTTCGCTTTCAATTCGTCCGTGAAAATGACGAAAACCCTCAAAAAACGCCATCCAGCGCGGAAAGCGGAAGTTCCCGCACCTCGCCGGGCCGCAGCCCGTCCAGAAGCAGGGTTCCCTCCGCCTCACGGCGGAGATAGCTGACCGGCATTCCCCTTGCAGCCAGCATTCTGCGCACCTGGTGGTACTTTCCCTCCTGAATTTCGACCTGACTTCTCCCCGGCCCGAGCGGTGTCAGCCGCGCCGGGAGGCACTGCGTGCCGTCTCCGAGGGTCATTCCCTCTGCAAAGGCGCGGACATCCTCTTCTCCCGCCTCGCCGGTATGCTCGGCGTAATAGCGCTTCCAGACGCCGGAGCGCGGGCTGATGAGCCGGTGGGCCAATACGCCATCGTTTGTAAATAATAGCAGCCCCTCCGTTGCCTTGTCGAGCCTGCCGACCGGCATTACGCCGAAGCGCCGGAAGCGCTCCGGGATCAGCTCCAGCACGCTCGGCCCTCCGGGATCGTCGGTCGAGGTCACATAGCCTGCTGGCTTGTGCAGCATCAGGAGCACCGTGTGCAGCTTCTCCACCGGTGCGCCGTCGATCGTCAGCTCCGCCGTTCTTTCATCGAATTTCTCCTCCGGACGGAGCGCCGGGACGCCGTTGACCTGCACCCGTCCGGTCCGGATCAGGCCGCGCAGCTCCTTCCGGGAGGCGACGCCCGCGTCTGAGAGTATTTTATCCAGTCTCTGCATGGTTTACCGTTCCTTCTGTCATATTTGTCCGCGCAGCGCAATAGGTTGTACTACCGATCAATCGATCAAACAGGCATAGGAGGAATCTCTATGGTCATCATGACTGCCAAAGTTTCCAAAAGCAAGCTGATCGCAATTTCGCTGCTCGTTTTCGTCGCCGTGATCCTGCTGGTGCTCGGCCTGAGCAGCTCCGCCCGAAAGCAGGCCGCCCTGCCGGAAAACGGCGCGCAGGAGGCGCCCGCCGTCCCGTCCGAGATCAAGACAAATGACGACCGCGTCGCCTATCTCGGCTCCTTCGGCTGGGAGGTCTGTGAGGAGCCGAAGCAGACGCAGGAGGTGCGCATCCCGACCGAGCCGTCCGAGGTTTTCGAGCGCTACAACGACCTCCAGATCTCGCAGGGCTTCGATCTGCACGAATATTCCGGAAAAAGCGTCAAGCGCTACGTTTACGAGATCACAAATTATCCGAACAGCGAGGATACCTATTACGCGACGCTGCTGATCTACAAAAACGCCGTGATCGGCGGCGACGTGTGCTCCTCGGCGCAGGGCGGTACGATGCATAGCCTCAACATGCCGAAATAGCGTCTCAATACCACAGCGGCAGGATCTGCTTTCCCTTCTGCCGGGCATAGCGGATCGTCGCCGCCGTCCCGCCGGGGCCGCCGTCGTAGACCGTCACCAGAAGTGCTGCCGCGTCCGCCATCGTGCGGTTCCTGCGGAGCATACAGCCGTCGGAGTACGATGGCTCCAGCACACGGATCTCGCTGCAAGCCGCCAGCAGGCGGCTGTAGCGCGCTCTGTCGGCCTCCGGCCATGCCTCCGGCTGGCTCGGGCATGGGATCATGGCGACGAGCCGCAGCTCCGGGCAGCGCCTCTGCACCGCAAGCACGCTCTCGGCAAACAGCGTATCGCAGCCGCGCGCCATCCCGCACAGAAAAGTATCATACCCCTGCGCGTGCAGCTCCGTCACGACCTGCTCCATGCGGTGCCGGAGCGCGGCGCAGCGCGCATCCGCTTCGTCGCCTCCCCATGGGAGCCGCTCCGGCCTGTGGCCGGTAAACGCGCAGACCATCCGATCACCCCATCCCCGCAAGTCTCTGTTACGCAGTATCATACCAGAAAAAATGTCTATTGACAAGCAGGCGGCGTACGTGTATGATGTGGGCAACTGAATACGGTCTCTTCAGGGCAGGGTGAAATTCCCGACCGGCGGTGATGCAGGCACAGCGCCTGCGCAGTCCGCGAGCGAAAGCTGAACCGGTGAAAATCCGGTACCGACAGTCCGAGTCCCGTGCGGCAGAAGCCGCGCGGCGCTTTACAGTCTGGATGGAAGAAGAAGTCCGCAGACGGAAATTCCGTCTGCGCCGCCTCGCATTGGTGCGCCTGAAGTCCGCTTCAGGCGCTATTTTTATGAGGTGATCGATATGTCCGAACTGTTCCAGAGCATCCGTGAAAATCTTTCCTTTCTGCTGGTCTGCCTGCTGGTCTCTGCGGCGCTTGCCGGGATCGCTGCGCTGGCTGAGCGCTTCCGCGGCGAACGCCGCCGTCTGAGCGCCGCGCACACGATCAGCTTCGTCGCCATTTTTTCCGCCATCGCGGGCGTCCTGATGCTGCTGGAGATCCCGCTTTTCTTTGCGCCGTCGTTCTACAAGATGGATCTGAGCGAGATCCCGGTCATGATCTGCGCGTTCTACCTCGGGCCGGTCTCCGGCGTGATCTGCGAGTTCATCAAGGTGCTGCTCAAGCTTCTACTCAAGGGTACGACGACCAATTTTGTCGGCGACTTCGCCAATTTCGCCGTCGGCTGCTCCTTTGTGCTCCCGGCCTCCATTCTCTATCACTGGCACCGCTCGCGCAAGGGCGCGATCGCAGCGCTGCTGACCGGCACGGCCGTCATGACCGTATTCGGCAGCATGTTCAACGCCCTCTACCTTATTCCGAAGTTTGCCCAGCTCTTTGGAATGCCGCTCGATGCCATCGTCGCCATGGGCACGCAGGTGAACTCCCATATCACCAGCGTCGGAACGCTGGCGCTGTTTGCCGTCGTTCCCTTCAATCTGCTCAAGGGGCTGATCGTCTCGCTGCTCACCTACCTGCTCTACAAGCGTGTGGAGCGGCTGTTCTTCCGCAGGGGCAGCACTCAGAATTGTTAATTTTTCATGAAGCGACGTGTTTCGGTTGACTTACCGGCGGTTTCATCGTACTATAACATTCTACCATGTATTCAGGGGGCTGCGTCGCTTATGCGCGGAAGGAACCATCGCTTTCCGAAAATAGGAACCATCGATAATTACCGCCACTTTTGGATGATCTCCGTCTGGGCCGCTTATCTCATTCTCTATGTGATCGCGGAAAAGGTCGTCACAACGGATTATTATTCCGTTCATATCGCGCTGGACGATCTCATTCCCTTCTGTGAGTGGTTTGTCATTCCCTACTGCCTGTGGATGGCGCTTCTGGCCTGCACGGCGGTGTATCTTCTTTTCTGGGATGCAGAGAACTTCAAGCGCTTTACCGCTTTCATCGGCCTCGGCTTCATTCCCGTCATTATTTTCGACATGATCTTCCCGAACGGACAGGATCTGCGGCCGCTGGCCTTTGAGCATCATAACATTGCGACCTGGCTCGTCGGGCACATTTACGCCGCCGACACCAATACGAACGTGTTTCCAAGCATGCATGTGATCGGCTCCGTGGCGCTGTACGCCGCCTCGCTGTACACGCCCGCCTTCCGCAGGCACAAGCTCCACTGGGTCATGCTTCCCCTCGCAATCCTTATCAGCATTTCGACCGCCTTTATCAAGCAGCATTCCTGCGCGGATATTCTCTATGCACTTCCCTACAGCGCCATTGTCTGGTGGCTGGTATACGGCATCATTTTCAAAAAGCGGAGGGTCGCTCAAAAGTCGGAGCGATCTTCCGAAAGCACCCCGGAGCCTCGCGCGTCGTCAGAGCTTGAGCAATAGCATTTAATACAGCAAGCCCGCCGTCTGAGTTTCAGACGGCGGGCTGTTTTCGTACTATGCCGGATAAACAGTGCTGCCGCCCATATGGGCGGCAGCCTGCATAATTACTGCGTATCCTCTTTATCGCCCTTCTGGCGGATGGTGATCTTGATCGGCGTGCCGGTCAGGCCGAACACAGCGCGGATCTGATTTTCGATATAGCGCTGATAGGAGAAATGGAACAGCTTCGCGTCGTTGCAGAAAATAACGAAATGCGGCGGCTTGACGCCGACCTGCGTCATATAATAAACCTTCAGGCGGCGGCCCTTGTCCGTGGGCGGCTGCACACGCGCAGTCGCGTCCTCCAGAATGTTGTTGAGCATACCGGTCGTGATGCGCATACTGTTCTGGTTGGAGACGGCGTTGATCGTCTCAAAGAGCTTGTCCACGCGCTGGCCCGTCAGCGCCGAAATGAACATGACCGGCGCATACTGCATATAGCTCAGGTCACGCCGCACATCCTCGGTCATGCGGTTCATGGTGTTTGTGTCCTTCTCGACGGCGTCCCACTTGTTGACGACGATGATGCACGCCTTTCCGGCCTCGTGCGCAAGGCCCGCGACCTTCGTGTCCTGCTCCGTCACGCCCTCGTTGGCGTCGATCAGGATAAGGCACACATCCGCGCGCTCGATGGCGGAGACGGAGCGCATATTGCTGTAGCGCTCTACGGCGTCGTCCACCTTGGACTTGCGGCGCATTCCCGCCGTATCGATGAACAGGTACTTGCCCCATTCGTTCTCAAAATAGCTGTCAATGGCGTCGCGGGTCGTACCGGCCACGTCGGAGACGATCACGCGCTCCTCGCCGAGAATGCGGTTGAGCAGGCTCGACTTTCCGACATTCGGCTTGCCAATGATGGCGACCTTGATGACGTCCTCGTCGTATTCCTCCTCGTCGTCCTCCGGGAAGGCCTCGACGCAGGCATCCAGCAGGTCGCCTGTGCCGTGGCCATGGATCGCGGAGACCTCGATCGGTTCGCCGAGACCAAGACCGTAGAATTCATAGGCCTCCGGGTTGACGCCGCCGGTCTGGTCGCACTTGTTGACCGCCAGCACGACCGGCTTCTTCGACCGCTTGAGCATCGTGGCGACCTCCGCGTCCGCCGCCGTCAGTCCGACGGTCACGTCCACGACCATGACGATCACGTTGGCCGTCTGAATGGCGATCTCCGCCTGACGGCGCATAAACTTGAGCATGTCGTTGTCGGTGCCCGGCTCAATGCCGCCGGTATCGACCAGCAGGAAGCTCCTGCCGCACCACTCGCAGTCGCCGTAGATGCGGTCGCGGGTCACGCCGGGCGTATCCTCGACGATGGCCATGCGGCGTCCAGTCAGTTTGTTGAAAAGCATCGACTTGCCGACATTCGGCCGGCCGACGATGGCTACAATGGGCTTTGCCATAATGGTTTACCCTCCTTAATTGAAAGAAATCCGCCGTGCGGGCGCGGGCCTTCGGCATCCGCGGCCTTCTCCGGCTTCGGACAGGCGGCAAAAGAAAAGAGGAAGGCAAACGCCTCCCTCTCATTCTCGTATCGAGCGAAATTACTCTGCCGACTCGACAGCGATCACTTCACGGCCGTTGTAATAGCCGCAAGCCTTACAAGCTCTGTGAGGCAGGCGGGGCTCGCCGCACTTCGGGCAAGCGACGACACCGGGGATCGCCAGTTTCCAGTGGGAGCTGCGTCTCTTATCTCTTCTTGCGCGGGAAACTTTTCTCTTCGGTACTGCCATTTTCGGTACACCTCCTTGATCGAAATGCCTTTTCGGCACATTGTCTACTTTTTCCTGTCCAGCAGCTGCTGCAGGACAGCAAATCTGGAATCCGGCTCGCTCTTGCAGTCGCAGGGACCTTCGTTGAGGTTCTTGCCGCAGCGGAAGCAGAGTCCTTTGCAATCTTCACGGCACAGCAGCTTCTGATCCATGTTCAGGACAAAAGCCGTCGTCAGGATGTCGTCAAGATCGGCACGATCCTCCACAAGCTCAAAAACCCACGGGTTTTCAAACTCGTCAGATTCCATGCTGGTGACCAGCACGGCCTCGATGGGATATTCCACCGGACGCGCAAAGGCAGCGGCGCATCGATCACACACACCGTGCAGCGTCGTCCAGACCGTTCCGGTAAGCTCCAGAACGCCGGCCGTGTTGCGCACGCTTCCCTTCGCCTGGACAGGCTCGGTCACGGGGCAGCAGCTGCCGAATTGCATGGCATGCAGATCAAGGCTTGTTTCAAAGGGAACCACGCCGCCGGGTACGGCGATAATCCTGCTCAGATCCAGTAGCATAGCGCCCTCCAATTCAGAATCATGCAGTGGATATTATATCGGAAGGGGCAAGGAAAGTCAAATACTATTTTCACTTTTTTTCATTATTTTTCTGAGTTTACACAAGCCGTTGCCCGTGGTAAAATGATTCTACCCTTTATCTGGTTTCGGAGGCGCTCATGAAAGAGTTCACCATCACGCAAAACGACGCCGGGCAGCGGCTCGACCGCTTTTTGTCCAAGGCCGTTCCCCTGCTGCCGGAGTCGCTGATGCAGAAATACATCCGTCTCAAGCGTATCAAGCTCGGCGGCAAGCGCGTCGAGCGCAATACGCGGCTGAACGTGGGCGACGTGCTCCAGCTTTATATCAACGACGAGTTTTTTGAAACGCCGAAGGCCGAGAACGCCTATCTGACCGTCTCCGCGCCAAAGCTCAACATCGTCTATGAGGACGAAAACATCCTGCTCGTGGACAAAAAGCCCGGTCTTGCCGTCCATCCGCACGACGGCGCGGAGTACGGAAAAACGCTCATCGACCACATTCAGGCCTATCTCTACGCCAAGCGCGAGTGGCGCCCGCGCGAGGAAAACTCGTTCACGCCCGCCCTCTGCAACCGCATCGACCGCAATACCGGCGGCATCGTGATCGCGGCCAAGAACGCGGAGGCGCTGCGCATCCTCAACCAGAAGATCAAGGACCGTGAGATCGACAAGCGCTATCTCTGCATCGTCCACGGGACGCCGAAGCCGCCCGAGGGACGGCTAGAGGGCTACCTCTTCAAGGACGCGAAGGAAAACCGCGTATACATTACAAAAAAGATGCAGCCCGGCGCAAAGACCGCCGTCACGTTCTACCGCACGCTCCAATCGAAAAACGGCCTGTCTCTGGTCGAGTGTGAGCTTCTCACCGGGAGGACGCACCAGATCCGCGCGCAGATGGCAGCCGCCGGCTGGCCATTGCTCGGAGACGGAAAATACGGCAAGCTCGACAAGCGCTATGACCGGAAATATCAGGCGCTTTATTCCTACAAGCTCCGCTTTGCGTTCACGACGGAGGCCGGAATTCTGGAATATCTGAACGGAAAAAGCTTTGAGGTTGCCTCTGTGGACTTTGTTCAGGAATATTTCCCGAAATAACCCCGTCTCTCCCCCAAAATTTCTACAAAAAATTACACAAAACCAATTGACAACCGCCCCCCTACCATATATGATGTCTATCAGTACGTCTGGAATGCCAGATGTACTGATATTCTTTTTTTCAGACAGAATATCGGAACAAATGAAAACAAAAGGCAGCTCCGGCTGGGGCTGATGTGCGGAGTGCGCCGTCAGATTTCCCGTCAGCCAAGGAAAAGCCGCAGGAGACCCTGCCGGGTCTCCGAGGATTTTTCCGCAGGATCACGGGAAAGCTGCAAACAGGCCGCGCGTCAGAATCGGACGGTGCTGCCGAAAAAACAAGGAGAAACGGGGGAGGATAATGTCTGAAGAACTCATTCGCCTGTCAGATCTTACGATGACCTTTGAGGACGGCGAAACCATTCTGGATCACATCAATCTTTACATCAGGAATAAGGAATTTCTCACATTGCTGGGTCCCAGTGGATGCGGAAAAACCACAACTCTACGAATTATTGGCGGTTTTTTGACACCTACGTCCGGTGATGTGTTTTTTAACGGCCAGAGGGTCAACGACGTGCCGCCGTATAAGCGCAAGATCAATACGGTGTTCCAGAAATACGCGCTGTTCCCGCATCTGGACGTATATGACAACATTGCCTTCGGCCTCCGGCTGCTGAAGCTGAGCGAGCAGGAGATCGACGACCGCGTGACGGAAATGCTCGAGATCGTCAGCCTGAAGGGCTTTGAAAACCGGAAGGTCACTTCCCTTTCCGGCGGCCAGCAGCAGCGTGTCGCCATCGCGCGCGCGCTCGTGAACCGGCCGCAGGTGCTTCTGCTCGACGAGCCTCTTGGCGCGCTTGATCTTCGTCTGCGCAAGGATATGCAGAACGAGCTGAAGAGCATCCAGCAGCAGACCGGCATCACCTTTATTTATGTCACGCACGATCAGGAGGAGGCGCTCTCCATGTCCGACATCGTCGTCGTCATGGACAAGGGCAAGATCCAGCAGATCGGTACGCCGCAGGATATCTATAACGAGCCGAAGAACGCCTTCGTCGCGGATTTCATCGGCGAATCGAACATTCTCGACGGCGTGATGCTGGACGATTATCTGGTCAAATTCTTCGGCCGGAAATTCGAGTGCGTGGACAAGGGCTTTGAAAAGAACGAGCCGGTCGACGTCGTGATCCGTCCGGAGGATATCGACATCGTTCCCGCCGATCAGGGCCACCTGTGCGGCACCGTCACCTCCGTCACCTTCAAGGGCGTCCACTACGACACCATCGTCGATTTCAAGGGCTTCAAGTGGCTCATCCAGACCACGGACTTCTACCCTGTCGATTCCTATATCGGCATCCGGCTCAATCCGGAGGACATCCATATCATGCACAAGAGCGAGTATTCCGGTCTCTACGGCGACTACAGCTCCTACAGCGCGGAATACGACGAGATCGCCGATGCAGCGGAGGATGAAGAGGATGAAGAATAAGCTGCTTGCCGCGCCCTATATCGTCTGGATGGCGATCTTCATTCTGGTGCCGCTCGGCATCGTCGTCTACTACGCGCTGACGGACTCCATCACCGGCCAGTTCACCCTTGCAAATCTGGCCTCCATCGGAAGCTACCTGCCCATCTTCCTGCGCTCGATCTGGCTGTCACTGTTCGCGGCGCTGATCTGCCTTGTGATCGGCTACCCGGTCGCGTACTTCATCGCACAGTGCAGGCCGACGACGCAGCGCTTTCTGGAAATGCTCATCATGCTCCCGATGTGCATGAGCTTCCTGCTGCGGACGCTCGCGTGGGTCGCCATGCTCGAGGATACCGGCATTTTCAACAGTCTCCTGAAAAGCATCGGTCTGTCCCCGCTGCCGCTCATCCGCACGAACGGTGCGGTCATCCTCGGCATGGTCTACAACTACCTGCCGTATATGATCCTGCCGCTGTATACGGTCATCATGAAGATCGACAACCGCCTCGTCGAGGCCGCCGCCGATCTCGGCTGCACACCCGCGCAGGTCTTTTCCAAGGTCATTCTGCCGCTCTCCGGCCCCGGCATCCTGTCCGGACTGACCATGGTGTTCGTTCCGGCTGTCTCAACCTTCTACATTTCGCAGAAGCTCGGCTCGACCGGCACGACGCTGATCGGCGACGTGATCGAATCGCAGTTCAAGACCGCCTATAACCCGAATCTCGGCGCGGCCATGAGCCTTGTGCTCATGATCCTGATCTTTATCTGCGTCAGCGTCATGAACCGCTTCGGCGAAAACGAGGAAGAGGAGGTCATGGCAAAGGTATGAAGCACTTTAACCGTACCGTAACCGTTCTGGTTTTCATCTTCCTCTACATCCCCATGATCGTGCTCGGCGTCGCGTCGTTCAACGCCGGCACCGATATCGCCACCTTCAAGGGCTTCACGCTCTCGCAGTATGCGAATCTGTTCCGTGACAGCACGCTCCTGCGGCTGCTGCTCAACTCGCTCATCATCGCCGTGCTTTCCACGCTGATCGCAACGGCCGTCGGCACAATGGCCGCCGTCGGCATCCACGGCATGAAGGGCAAGCTCCGCAGCGCCGTCATGACGCTCACCAACATCCCCATGACGAATCCCGATATCGTCACCGGCGTCGCGCTGGCGCTGCTGTTCGCCTTTGTGGGCGGCGCGCTCCGCCGCAATGACATCCTGAGCTTCTGGACGCTGCTCATCGCGCACATCACCTTCAACCTGCCCTATGTCATCCTCAACGTTATGCCGAAGCTCCAGCAGATGGACAAGGATCTCGTCGAGGCCGCCATGGATCTCGGCTGCACGCCGATGCAGGCGTTCACGAAGGTCGTGATCCACGAGATCATGCCCGGCATCGTCTCCGGCGCGCTGATGGCCTTCACCATGAGCCTGGACGATTTCGTCATTTCCTACTTTGTCACCGGCTCGCGCTTCATCACGCTCCCGGTCGAGATCTACAACTACGTCAAAAAGCCGATCCAGCCGAAGATCTATGCGCTGTTTACGCTGATGTTCCTTGTGATCCTCGTCCTGATGGTGACAATGAACCTGCTCCAGACCCGCAGCGACAAGTCCCGTCACGCAGGAAGGAGGGCACGCGCATGAAAAAGAGAGTCTTTTCGCTCCTGCTGGCATTCGTGCTGATCGCGGCCCTGCTGCCGCAGCCGGTCTCCGCCGCCCGTGAAGAGATCACAGTCTACAACTGGGGCCAGTACATCTCCGACGGCTCGGACGATTCTCTGGACGTGATCGCCGCCTTTGAGGAGGCGACGGGCATCCACGTCAATTATCTGACCTTCGACTCCAACGAGTCCATGTACACCAAGCTCAAGACCGGCGGCGCCAGCTACGACGTCATCATCCCCTCCGACTATATGATTGCAAAGCTCATCGAGGAGGATATGCTCGAGCCGCTGGACTTCGCCAACATCCCGAACTATGAGTACATTGACGAGGCATTCCGCAATCAGGCCTATGACCCGGAGAACCTGTACTCCGTTCCCTATACTTGGGGCACGGTCGGTCTGATCTACAATCGGAACTATGTCTCGGACGAGGACGCGGAAAGCTGGAGCTGCCTGTGGAACAGCAAGTATGCCGGGAAGCTTCTGATGTTCGACAACCCGCGCGATGCGTTCGCCATCGCGGAGTCGATGCTCGGCTACAGCCTCAACACGGAGGATTTCACCGAACTGAAAAACTGCGCCGATCTGCTTGCGCAGCAGAAGCCCGTTCTTCAGGCCTACGTCATGGACCAGATCTTTGACAAGATGGAGCGCGGCGAGGCATGGGCGGCCCCCTACTACGCAGGCGACTATCTGACGATGGTCGAGGAAAATCCCGATCTCGGCTTCAGCCATCCGAAGGAAGGCTACAACATCTTCATCGACGCCATGTGCATCCCGAAGGGCTGCCAGAACAAGTCCGGTGCGGAGGCGTTCATCAACTTCCTCTGTGACCCGGAGATCTCTGCCGCCAACCTTGACTACATCGGCTACTCCACCCCGGAGACCGCCGCCAAGGAGTATCTGGACGAGGAGATCACCACCAGCCCGGTTGCCTACCCTGACGACGAAACGCTCGCGCGCAGCGAGAGTTTCGCAGCAATGAGCGTCTCAGCCACGCAGACGATGAACGACCTCTGGCTGTCCGTCAAGACCACCGGCTCGAATACGACGATGTACCTGATCCTGACGCTGGCTGCCATTGCCGCCGTCATTCTCTTCTTCGTGATCTCCGGCGTCTGCCAACGCCGCAAAAAGGCGCGCCGCTGCCGCAAGTGGAGATCCGCATAACCATCCACGCCATACGCCAAAGCCGGAAAGCAAATGCTTTCCGGCTTTCCAATTTGTTTGTAATTTTCGCTTTTCTTTATAAAAAGTATGTGCTATAATGCTGAAAAAGGAGGTTTTATCCATGCAAATGTTATCCGTCCGCGAGGCGATGGAAAAGCGCCATTCCGTGCGCTCCTATCTCTCCACTCCCATTCCTCAGGACATTCTGCTCACGATGAAGCAGGCCGTCAAGGAATATGCTTCCGCCGCAAAAATGCGCATCCAGCTCGTCACCGATGAGCCGGACGCCTTCAAGGGCTTTCTGGCCCATTACGGACACTTCGTCGGCGTCCGCAACTACATCGCCTTTGTCGGTCAGAAGGACGATACGCTTGACGAGCGCACGGGCTATTACGGAGAAAAGCTTGTCCTGCTCGCCCAGCAGCTCGGATTGAGCACCTGTTGGGTCGCGCTGACCTACAGCAAGCGCAAATGTCCCGCCATCGTCAATCCCGGTGAAAAGCTGGTCTGCGTCATTGCCCTCGGCTACGGCATTTCGCGCGGCAGTCCGCACAGAAACCGTCCGCTGGAGCAGGTCTGCAACCTGACCGACGCCTCGCCAGACTGGTTCCGCAGCGGCATGGAGGCCGTTATGCTGGCCCCGACCGCCATGGATCAGCAGCGCTTTTTCTTCCGTCAGGAGGGCGATGAGGTATCGGCGCGCTCGACCGGCGGCCCGTGCAGCAAGATCGACCTTGGTATCGTCAAATGCCACTTTGAGCTTGGCGCCGGTACGGAAAACTTCCGCTGGGCCGGCGCGCCGCAGTCCGAAGTGCCTGAGGCCGCATCGGATCCGGATGCGGAGGATGCTCCGTAAGCTTCCCAGAAACAGAGAAATGCCCGCGTATGCAGAGTGCATACGCGGGCGTTCTGTTTGCTGTCAGACATTTCCGTCCGGGAAATGGACGCGCATGGTCGTGCCCTTGCCAGGCTGGCTTTCCAGCTCGATCCTGCCGCCGAGATACTGCACGGCGTGCTTGACGATGGAAAGGCCGAGGCCCGTTCCTCCGGACTGACGCGAATGGCTCTTATCGACCCGGTAGAAGCGCTCGAAAACGCGGCTCTGGTGCTCCGGCGGGATGCCGATGCCGGTGTCCTGCACGGTCACGACCGCGCCGTGCGCCGTGCCGTCGATGGTCACATCCACGCTGCCGCCCTCACGGTTATACTTGACGGCGTTGTCACAGAGGTTATAGATGATCTCCGAAGCAAGCCTGCGGACGGTCGTGATCTGCCTGTCGTCTCCATGGACGCGGATCGTGACCTGCTTTTCCGCCGCAGCGCTGGCCAGCGAGGCGGACGCCTCCTCGGCCAGCTTTTTCAGATCGACCGGCTCGAACGGAAACTCCCCGCCCTCGTCCAGCTGAGACAGGCGGATGATGTCCTCAATGAGCGTCACAAGACGCGCCGCCTCGGTGCGGATATGGCCGACAAAGCGCGGCATGTCCTCCTGCTTCACGAGGCCGTTTTCGATCAGCTCCGCGCTGCCCATGATGGACTGGAGCGGCGTTTTCAGCTCGTGGGAAACGTTTGCCGTGAATTCGCGGCGATTGCGTTCGGCAAAGGCCTGCTCCGTCACGTCAAACGCCAGCAGCACTGCGCCGATGACCGTGCCCTCCGATTCGATGCGGCTGATATCGAGCTGATACTCGCGTCCGCCGCGCTCCACACGCAGCTCCGCGTGGCCCTCCTCCAGAGCACGCCGGATGGCGCAGCTGATCTCGTGGCTCCGCTCGACGGTCAGGAAGTCCCGGCCAACGCAGTCCGGCTCCGCATGGAACAGCTTCCTTGCCGCCGGGTTGATGCTCAGCACCGTCCCCTTTTCATTCATCAGAACAAGGCTTTCGTTCATGCTCGCCGTGATCTGGTCGAATTCGTCCTTCTTCTGCTGGAGCGTGCGCAGCTGCGCGTCGATCTGGCGGCGCTGCTGATTGATGCGCGTGAGCAGCGGAGAAAGCTCCTCATAGGTATCGTTTTCCAGCGGCTTTTCCAGATCGAGACGGTTGAGCGGCGCGACGATCCGGGCGGAGATGCGCTTTGCCAGAACAAGTGCCAGAATGAGCGCCGCCGCCAGCACGACCAGCATCGGCTGGAGCATCCCCATCACAAGCACGCCCGCCGTGGCGCGGCTGATCGAAATACGCAGGATGGAGCCGTCCGCCAGCTTTTTCGCGTAGTAGATCGTCTTTTCCAGAAGCGTGCTGGAGTAGCGGGAGCTTTGCCCCTCGCCGGTCTCGAGCGCCTGCCGGACCTCCTCGCGCTGGGCATGATTTTCCATGCTGCTTTCGTCGGCCTGCGAGTCAAACAGCACCTCGCCGGACGGCGCGATCCACGTCAGGCGGTAGCTCTCCCCTTCCAGCGCCTTGAGATATGTTTTTCCGCTGCATTCCACGCCCGTCTGTGCCAGCGCAAGCTCGTCCTCGAGCTGACGCTCCTGAACGCCGCCGAAATAGTCATACAGGCAGCCCATGATGATGAGCACGCTGCACAGAAGCACGACGGCGGCCGCCGCCATGATGGACAGAAAGATTTTTCTTGTCATGGCTGTACCTCCAACCGATAGCCGACGCCGCGCACCGTCTCGATCCGCGCGCCGTATTTTCCAAGCTTCTGGCGAAGCGTCCGGATATGCATATCCACCGTCCGCGTTTCGCCGATGTAGTCCTCGCCCCAGATCTCACTGAACAGCTGGTCGCGGGTGAACGCAACGCCCGGATGCGACAGGAACAGCCGCAGAAGCTCAAACTCCTTGTAGGTCAGCTGGACGCGCTCAGAATCCGCCGTCACGGTGTGCTCGTCCAGATTGACCGTCAGCCCGTCCGATTTCAGGATGTGCTGCACCGGTGCCGGACGGCACCGCCGCAGGACAGCCTTCACGCGCGAGACCATCTCCATCATGCCGAACGGCTTGACCAGATAGTCGTCCGCGCCAAGGTCAAGGCTCTGGATCTTGTCGTATTCCATGCCCTTGGCCGTCGCCATGATGACCGGGATCTCCGCCGTTTCGGGGCTGCTCTTCAAAAACTGCAGCAGCGACACGCCGTCCTCTCCCGGAAGCATCACGTCCAGAAGCACAAGCTCCGGCTTCTGCTCACGGAGCGCGGCCCGGAATGCGTCTCCGTCTGCAACGCCCTTCGCCTCAAAGCCGGTCGAATTGAGGGTATACACCTCGATGTCGCGGATACTGGCATCGTCCTCGACACATAAGATCATGCTTTATCCTCCCCCTTGTGAACGCCGGTCACGGAGAACAGCACCCACTCTGCAATATTGGTCGCGTGGTCGCCGATGCGCTCGAAATACTTTGCGATCATGAGCAGATCCAGCGCGTATTCTCCGTCGTCCGGATTCTGCGCGATCAGCGTAATGAGCGCGCTCTTGACCTTCAGGAAATAGTCGTCCACAACATCATCGTACCGAATCACACCCTCCGCCAGCGCCGTATCGCGCTTGACAAAGGCGTCCACGCTCTCGGTCACCATGCGGATGGTCGCACGTCCCATCTCGCCGATGGCCTCGCAGTTCTCACATGAGCGGCCCTTGAGGAACGTAATGATCTCGGCGATATCCGCCGCCTGATCTCCGATCCGCTCCATATCCGTGATCATTTTGAGCGCCGCCGAGATCTGCCGCAGGTCACGCGCGACGGGCTGCTGCTGGAGCAGAAGCTTGAGGCACATGGATTCGATGTCGCGCTCCATCTGGTCGATCTCCGTATCGAGCGGCGCGACCTTCGCGGCCAGCGTGGGGTCGCCGTCCAGCAGCGCCTTGGCTGCCAGCGCGATCACTTCCTCGCACATTGCGCCCATTTCGATCAGATCCTTGTTCAGCAGCGCAAGCTGCTCGTCAAACCGGCTTCTCATTATCCGAACCTCCCCGTGATGTAATCCTCTGTCCGCTTGTCCTTCGGCTGCGCAAACATCTGCTCGGTATCGCCGTATTCCACAAGCTCTCCGAGAAGGAAGAACGCCGTCTGGTCAGAGATACGCACCGCCTGCTGCATGTTGTGCGTGACGATGATTATAGTGTAGTGGTCTTTCAGCCCAATTGCAAGCTCTTCTATCTTGGAAGTGGAAATTGGGTCGAGTGCGCTGGTCGGCTCGTCCATCAAAAGCACGTCCGGCTGGACGGACAGCGCCCGCGCGATGCAAAGGCGCTGCTGCTGTCCGCCCGAAAGGCCCAGCGCCGACTTTTTCAGCCGGTCCTTTACCTCATCCCAGATGGCCGCATCCCGCAGCGACTGTTCCACGATCTCGTCGAGCTTTGCCTTCGCGCGGATGCCATGCGTGCGCGGGCCGTAGGCGATGTTGTCGTAGATGCTCATGGGGAACGGATTCGGCTTTTGGAACACCATGCCGATCTGCCGCCGAAGCTCGTTGACATCCACCGACGGGTCGAAAATGTTCTTCCCGTGGTATTTGACCTCACCCGTGATCTTGACCGTCGGGATCAGGTCGTTCATGCGGTCAAGGGTTTTCAGAAACGTGGATTTGCCGCAGCCGGAGGGTCCGATCAGCGCGGTGATGCTCTTTTCCGGGATGCGGATGCTGATATTTTTCAGGGCCTGCGTCTGACCATACCACAGGCACATGTCCTGAACCGTAATCAAGTCGCTCATAGGCTTCTCCTTTTCTTGAAATATCTTCCGACCAGCGTCGCGGAGAGGTTGATGAGGAGCGTCAGCACCATCAGGATCGACGCGATGGCAAACGCCACGTCAAATTCGCCCTGCTCCTTGGCGTATACATAGAGCGCAACGGTCAGCGTCGCGCCGGAATTCTGGAGTCCCTTGGCCAGTCCGTAAAGCGTGTGGGCAAAGCCCGCCGTGTAAAGCAGCGCCGCCGTCTCGCCGAGGATACGTCCGACGGCCAGAATGCAGCCGGTGATCACGCCGTCCACGCATCCGGGCATCACGACCGTCCGGATCACGCGCCATTTTCCCGCGCCAAGTCCGAACGCGCCCTCGCGGTAGCTCTGCGGGACGGTCTTAAGGCTCTCCTGCGTGGTGCGCATGATGGTCGGCAGATTCATGATGACAAGCGTCATGCTGCCTGCCCACAGGGAGGTCTTCATGCCGAGGAACTGGCAGAAGAACAGCATACCGACCAGTCCGTAGATGATCGACGGAATGCCGGAAAGCGTTTCCGCCGCGTATTCAATGATGCCGACAAGACGCTTGTTGGCAGCGTACTCCGTCAGATAGATCGCCGCGCAGACGCCAAGCGGCAGCACGACCAGGATCGTCGCCATCACGACATAGAGCGTATTGAGCAGATCCGGCAGAATGCCGATGGTGCCGCTCAGATAACTGGGCGAGGTGGAGACCAGCTCCCACGAGAGATTCGGGACGCCCTTATACAGGACATAGCCGATCAGAAACAGTACCAGCAGGCAGGTCAGCCCCGCAGCCAGATACATCAGCGCGCACAGAATGATGTTGTACGCGCGCCGGGATGCCGAAATACCTTGATGCATAGCCGTTACTCCTTACTGCGCTTGAGGAAAAAGTTCAGCGCGGCGTTGATGAGCATGATGAACAGGAAGAGCACCAGCGCGATGGAAAACAGCGCCTGCCGCTGTAAGCCGCTGGAATAGGACATTTCGCTGGCGACCGCCGTCGTCAGGAAGCGCACGCTCTGGAACAGAGACGGCATGTTGGCGACGTTGCCGGAGACCATCATGACCGCCATAGCCTCGCCGATGGCGCGTCCGACGCCCAGAACGACCGCAGCCGCGATGCCGCTTTTTGCAGCGGGCACGCTGACGCGGAACCATGTCTCGACCGGCGTTGCGCCGAGCGCGAGCGAGGCGTCCTCATATTCCGGCGGGACAGCCTCAAGCGCCGTCATGGAGACCTTGATGATGGACGGCAGGATCATGACCGCAAGGACAATGATCGCCGCGAGCAGACTCGCACCGTCCGGAAGCCCGAAGATCTTTCGGATACCCGGAACAAGCACGAGCATGCCAACCAGTCCGTATACGACCGACGGAATGCCTGCCAGCAGGCTGACGGCCTCCTCCACCACCGCGCGCAGGCGCGGCGAAGCGGCCTTCGCGAGAAAAACCGCCGTCAGGAAGCCGATGGGAACGCCAAGCACGATAGCACCGGCCGTACCGTAGATGCTGGTCAGGATGAAGGGCAGAATACCAAACTGAGGCTCCGCCTGCGTCGAGGCCCATACCCTCCCGAACAGGAATTTTACAAGGCCGATCTCATGGATCGCCGGGATGCCGCTGATGACGAGATATACCGTGATCAAAAGCACGCAGCCAACCGTCACCAGTCCCATGACCAGAAAAATTCCGTGGATGATGTTTTCCAATAAGCGCTTCTGGCTTGCCGAAAACGACTCCCGAAGCTCGCGATGACCTGTCATGTTATACCGCCTTTTCTTTTGGTTTCCGCCGGCTTACAAACGAACGCAAAGACTTGTGCGCGCTTGTCAGCCGGCGCAGGATGCTCCGGTGCGGCGATGGCCCGGAGACCATCGCCGCATTTTACAGATCACGCTACAGGCACTGCACCTGCTGCGGAGATGAGGCTTGCCGCGTCGGAGGACACTGCGAAGTCGAAGAACTTCTGTGCTGCATCCGAGAGCTTCGTGCCTTCCTTGGTGACCAGAACGAACGGACGCTGGACCTTGTAGCTGCCGTCCTTGACGGTCGCTTCGGTGGCCGTCACACCTTCCACGCTCAGCGCCTTGACGCTGTCCTTGAGCGCTGCCAGAGAGGCGTAGCCGATGGCTGCCGGGTTCTGGGAGACGGTGGTGATCACGTCGCCGGTGGAGGTCAGCTCCTGACGGTACTGGCAGGCGTCCTTCGTGCCGGTGATGGACTCGAAGCCGTCGCGGGTACCGGAGCCGGCCTCGCGGCCGATCAGGACGATCTCTGCATCCTCTCCGCCGACATCCTTCCAGTTGGTGATCTCGCCGGTGTAGATCTTTGCGATCTGGTCGATGCTCAGGTCAGAAACGGGGTTGTCCGGATGGACGATAATGGCGATGCCGTCCAGCGCGACGGTCGTGCCGACAAGGCCGGAGGCCTTTTCCTCATCCTTCAGAGCGCGGCTGGAAAGACCGATGTCGCAGCGTCCTTCGGAGACGGCGGTGATGCCGGAGCCGGAACCGGTGGGGTTGTAGGTAAAGCTGATACCGTCGTTATCCTTCATGAACTGCTCACCGAGGGCGCCGATCACCTTTTCCATCGAGGTCGAGCCGTCGGTCGAAACACTGCCGGATTCCTTCTTTGCACAGCCAGCCAGCGCGGCGACTGCCAGCACCAGAATGAGTGCAAGACATACGAATTTTTTCATTTCTTTTTTCTCCTTTGTTTTCATATTGTTTTGATTTCCGATCACGCTACAAGCATACCGCCGGTGCGTAAAATCAGAAAGCTTTCTTTTGTAAAATCCATGTCAAATGAATTTCGGATTGCACTTTCCGCAATTTCAAGGTATGATATACAAAATGGATATTCAGCTCCGGCACGCGCCGGATATTTAAGGATCAAAAGGAGAAAACATATGCGCTCTGAATATGACGTGATCGCTCTCGGCGAGCTTCTGATCGATTTTGCCTGCAAGGAAACGGACGCGGATGGATATCCCGTCATGGCCGCGCACCCCGGCGGCGCTCCGGCGAATTTTCTCGCCGCGCTGACGCGCTTCGGCGCGAAAACGAGCATGATCGGCAAGGTCGGCGCGGATACCTTCGGCAAGCTGCTGCTCGGCACGCTGGAAAAGGCCGGGATCGGCACGGAGGGCATGATTGAGGCTCCTGACGTTTTTACAACGCTCGCGTTCGTGACCTTCGACCCCGACGGCGACCGGCACTTCGCCTTTGCCCGCAAGCCCGGCGCAGACACCTGTCTGCGCAAGGATGAAATTTCCACGGAGCTTCTGGACCGCACGCGCATTCTGCACTTCGGAACGCTCTCCCTGACCGACGAGCCGGCGCGCTCGGCGACGCAGTTCGCCGTTGCGTATGCAAAGGAGCACGGAAAGCTCATCACCTTCGACCCCAATCTCCGTAAGCCGCTCTGGAACGATCTTGCGCAGGCAAAGGAGCAGATGCTCTGGGGCCTGCGGCAGGCGGACGTTGTAAAGATCAGTGACGAGGAGGTCTCCTTCCTCTTCGGAGACATTTCCTATGAGGAAGCCGCGCAGAAGCTTCTGAACGAGTTCGGCATCCGGCTCGTTTTTGTCACGCTCGGCAAAAACGGCTGCCTGTTCGCAAACCGCAATGCCGTTGGCACCGTCCCTGCCCTCACCGGCCTTCACACCATCGACACCACCGGCGCGGGCGATATTTTCGGCGGCTCCGCCGTCTGGAAGCTGCTCCAGACCGGGAAGGCGCCGGAGGCGCTGGACGGCACGGAGCTGGAAGAGATCGTCCGCTTTGCCTGCGCCAGCGCGGGACTCTCGACGGAAAAGCCGGGCGGCATTTCCAGCGTTCCCGCGTTCGAGGATGTCTGCGCCCGCGCGGGGCTTTGACCCGCACGCAGAAATTCAGGAGCTGTGATCGTATGAAAAACGGAAAAACCATTCTTTACCGCGTCTACCAGGGCGCGATGGCGCTGGCTCTCCGCGTCCTTCCGGAGAAAAAGCAGGAGCTTGTGACCGGAAACGGAAGCTTTCTCAAGGCCGCCGTCATTCTCAAGCAGCATGGCGTACACAAGGTGCAGATCGTGACGACCGCCGGAACTGTCCGCCGCGGAACGCTTGCGCCGCTGCTCTCCGAGCTGGAAAGCAAGGGCATTGAAGCCGCCGTGTTCGACGGCGTCCGTCCGGACCCCGATCTTTCCTGCATCGAGTGCGCCGCGAAAAGCTACCGCGACGAGGGCTGCGACGCCTTTCTGAGCGTCGGCGGCGGCTCCGCCATCGACTGCACCAAGCTGGCCGCCGCCCGCACGGTCAAGCCGGAACAGCCGGTCGAAAAAATGAAGGGGACGCTCAAGGTGCGCAGGAAGCTTCCGTTCACCGTCGCCGTCCCCACCACCGCCGGTACCGGCTCCGAGGTCACGGCCGCAGCAGTGGCGACCGACGCGAAGCGTGAGCTGAAGTTCCCGGTGGCAGACCTCTGCCTCGTACCGGACGCGGCCATTCTCGACCCGCTGCTCACCTGCGCTCTGCCCAAAAGCATCACGGCGGATACCGGCATGGACGCCTTCACACACGCCATCGAGGCTTATACGAACTGCTTTGCCTCGCAGAAGGTACGCCATTACGCGCTCGATGCGATGAAGCTCATTCACGAGAATCTGCTTTCAGCGTACATGGACGGCTATAATCTGCCCGCGCGGGAGCATCTGCTCCTCGGCTCGTATTACGCGGGCATCGCGTTCACGAACGGCTATGTCGGCTACGTCCATGCCATCGCCCATGCCCTCGGCGGACTTTATCACATCCCGCACGGGCAGGCCTGTGCGACGGTGCTTCCCATTGTGCTCGAGTCCTATGACTCCCGCATCACCGGTAAGCTTGCGCGTATCGCGGAATACCTCTTCCTCGGCGGGCAGACAGATACCGAAAAGGCGGAGGCCGTCCTCTCCCGCATCCGCGAGCTGGAGCGGAAGATGGACATACCGCAGGCCGTCGCAGAGCTGCGGGAGGATGATATCCCCGAGATCGCCGTCCGCGCGCTCCGGGAGGCCAATCCTACCTACCCTGTTCCCGTTATCTGGGATCAGGCGGAGATGGAGGCCGTCGTCCGAAGGCTGCTTCCATAAGAAGCAGGTGCAAAAAGTGCCGCCCACCGGGCGGCACTTAATTTATCCGAGCCTTTTTGATACAAGAAAACGTCATAATCGTATACGCAAGATCAAGCCTGCGAATCCTGATACTCCGAGGGACTCATGCCCGCGACCTTCTTAAAGGTTGCAGAGAAGTAGGCGATATCGCGGTAGCCGACAGCCTCTGCGACCTCGTAGACCTTTAACCGTCCCTGACGCAGAAGCTCCATGGCCTTGTGGATGCGGTAGCGTGTAAGATAATTGCCGATCGTGTAATCGGTCTCCTTTTTGAAGAGATGGCTCAGATGGCCTTCGCTCAGGTCAAGCTGCGCGGCGATCTGGCCGACGCTCAGATTGCTGTCGGCGTAATTCTGACCGATGTAATCCATAGCCTCGAGCACATAGCGGCTTTTGCCGCCTTTTTTGACGCCGGGAACGCCGGAGGCGGCGTTCGTGCGCTCGGACTGCGCCTTGAGCCTGCCTTGCAGCGTGAGCACGGCCTTTTCCAGATCGCCGTCGTGAAACGGCTTGAGCAGAAAATCGACCGCGCCGAGACGGAGAGCGCTCTGCGCATAGGCGAAGCTGTCATAGGCCGTCAGGATGATGACAAAAACGGAATTTCCAGACTCACGCAGGCGGCTGACCATTTCCAGCCCGTCCATTTTCGGCATTTTCAGGTCTGTGATGATGAGCGAGGGATGCAGCCGCTCCACCGCCTCCAGACCTTCCTCACCGTTTGCGGCCTCCCCGACGATCACGCAGTCGAGCGCCGCCCAGTCCACCGCAAGCACGATGCCCTTGCGGATCATTTCCTCGTCCTCCACGACGAGCACCCTCAGCATTGGGAATCCCTCCTTCCGGCCGGAAGCACGGCGATGATGCACGCGCCGCCTCCGGCCGTATTGTTTTCAAGGCGCAGGCCGAAGCGCTCGCCGTAGTGTTTTTTCAGAATGGTATCGACGTTGAAAAGGCCGAGATGGCCGGTCTGCTTCTCTGGCGGGCGGTACGGCCCGAGCAGCTCCGGCGGCAGGCCGCGTCCGTTGTCGCGGACGCAAAGCTCCAGCGTTCCGTCCGGCAGAAGGCGGGCCGAGGCGGTGATCTCGCCGTGCTCGACGCCCTCCAGACCGTGCAGGATCGCGTTTTCCGCAAGCGGCTGGAGCAGCATTTTCGGAACCATGAGCGCTTCCAGCTCCTGCGGAACGTCGGCGTGGTAAACGAAGCTGTCGGAAAGGCGGATACGCTGGATCTCAATATAGCGGCTGAGAATCTCAAGCTCCTTTTTCAGCGGGACGAATTCGTCCGGAGAGATGCAGAAGCGCAGGATGTCCGCCAGATTCGTGGACATCAGCGCCACCTGCGGCACCTGATTGATCTTGCTGATCCACTTCATGGTGTCCAGCGTGTTGCAGAGAAAATGCGGGTTTAGCTGTGCCTGAAGCATACGGATCTGCGCGTCGTTGAGCGCCTGCTGGTTTTCCAGCAGCGCCTGCTGGTTATGCTGGAGCGCGACGACCATGGAGTTGAACTGCACGGCCAGCTCGTCCAGCTCGTCGTGGCGGCCCTCCGGCACCGGAACGCGCACGTCGAGGTCGTTTTTGCCGACCTGACGGATGCCATGGTGCAGCCGTCCGATGGGGCGGAAGGTGGTGCGGCTGAGCTGCAGGCTCATGAGGATGCTCACGACCACGCAGATGAGCGCGCTGAGCGCGCTCACAGTATACAGAAGACGGAGCGTATCCTTCGTAAAGACCTGCGGCTGCTGAAGGACCAGAACGAGGCCCGTGCCGGGATGGACGCGGACGGTATAGAGAAATTCGTCGGAGCTGCCCGTGAGCGGCAGGCCGGAAAGCAGCTGCATCCGCAGCGCATCGGTCAGGGACTGTGCCTGCGCCGGACGCGAGCAGTAGATCGCGCGCCAGAAGCGGTCGAGGAGCAGAAGCTCATTTTGTGCGCCGGCCTTACCGCCGAGCAGCGCTTGAAGGTTGGCTTCATAGACCTCGATCACCAGATAGCCCATCGGCGCGCCGTAGCGGTCGGTCAGAAGCGCGCCCGCCTGCAGGAGCGGCTGCGCCGTGTCCGACGGGTCCTCGGACGCGGAATAGAAAAGCGTTCCGGCCTCCGCGCGCACGGCCTCGCTGAGAATGCCCCAGTTCGTCGGGAGTGTGCGGTCCTCCGGTGCGGTCTGCGTGGAATAGCGCCAGCGGCCGGAGATATCGTAGAGATCGAACCGCGCAAAGCTGCGGACGCTCTCCGTCGCGCTGAACAGCTGCGTGTAGACCTCGGAATCCTCGGCGGCGCCGTCAAAAAGCGCCTTTGTCACGAGAGAATTGGTTTGCAGGGAGTCCAGAACCTCCTGAAAGCCCTCGTGGAGCGCATCAAAGGACTGCGAGATGCTGTCAAGCTGTGTCTGCGCCGTCTCGCTTGCGTCCGTTTGCAGACGCAGGCGGAAAATTTGCAGCAGCAGCGCCGAGCAGATCAGCATCGGCACCAGCGAGACCGCCAGAAACGCGGCGTTCAGCCGCTGGCGGAAGGAATGAAAGGAAAACAGCTTCATGACTCCGGCTCCGTATCGAGATAGAATGCCCAGCTCATTAAGATCGCGTCGCGGTGCGCGCTTGCCCAGCCGACATCATAATCGACCTGCGTCAGCTGCTTGAGCGGCGGAAGCTTGCTGGCAGGCTCCACATCGCTCCGCACCGAGCGGCGGTAAAATCGCTCCTGGATCAGCTCCTGCACGTCGCGGCTGACCGTAAAGTCCACAAAGGCCTTCGCGTTGTCCGGATGCGGCGCGCCGGAGACGATGGCGGTGCCGTCGGGAACGCAGCTCGTGCCGTCCGTTGGATAGATCATTTCGATCTCGTCTCCGGCGGCGATGCGCTTGAGCGCGGTCTCCTCCAGCGTGATCCCGGCCAGCGATTCGCCGGAGGCGACGGACGAGACGATCTCACCGGAGCCGGAAAGGAGCTTCCCGTCCAGATTTTCCGCAAAGCGCTGCAAGACCGCGTCCTGCTCCTCCCCGGAGAGGGCATAGAGCATGGTCACAAGGCCGGTGTAGCTGGAGCCGGAGACGGACGGGTCAGCAAAGGCAATCTTCCCACGCAGCTCCGGTGAGAGAAGGTCCGCCCAGCTCTGGAGGCTTTCGGAGGAAAGCAGCTTCGGATTACAGATCAAAACGACCGGCAGGGACGAAAACGGCGTCCAGACATCATCCGGCGAGCGGTACTGCGCCGCGATCTGCGCCGCGTCCTGACAGGAATAGGGCGCAAAGCAGCCGCTGTAGGATTGCAGGCTCTCCACGCCGCCGCCGAACATCACGTCGGCCTCCGGCGCGTCCTTTTTGCTGCGGATGCGCTCGAGAAGCTCATTGGTTCCGCCCTCCACGACCTCGACCCAGATGCCGGTGCGCGATTCAAATTCCTTGACGATGGGCCACCAGACCTCTTTTTTGTGCGAGGTATAGAGGACGAGCCGCTCCGAATCGCCGGGTGCAAGGCCGTCCGGCGTCTGCACACTTGAGGTGCAGGCGGTCAGAAGCAGGAGGGATAAAAGCAGGAGAAGCGCGGTAAACCTTTTCATGAGACTTCCTTTCGAAGGGCGATTCTGCTCAGCCGCATTGCAGATTGAGGTAGACGCGGTCAAAGCGCTGCGCGGCCAGATCGTCCTTTCGGATGTAAAAATAGATGCAGCCGCAGTCGCCGAACATCAGCTCGTCCGACAGCGTTCCGAACTGGGCCAGCAGCGTCCATTCGCCGCCGGTTTCCAGCAGCGCCTGCTGCTCCTTGGCGGAGAGCTGCGCATAATCGTCCCAGTTGAGTCCTGCGGCGTGCAGTGCGCATTCCAGAAGGATCGAGCCCTGGATCAGCTCGGCATAGCCGAGCAGCTGGAAGCATTCTGCGGGATCGTGCTCAAGCTCCACGCCGTTCTGCCGGAGCTGCGCCTCATAAAGATCGTAGATGCGGAAGCGCTCCGCCGCGCTCAACTCGGAAAGCGATAGCTCCTCGGAGGACGGATAGCTGACCTTGCCCTGCATCGTAAGCGGCGATTCGGGGACCATCAGCGAAGCGGGCAACGACTTCGGCGGCGCGGTCGGCCGGAGCGCGTCCGGAGACACATCATAATAATAGACCCGGGCGCAGCCGTCGTCCTCGAGATTACCCCACGCCATGGTTTGCAGCTCATAGAAGAAGTAGAGCATTCCCGTATGCGGCAGAAGCCCCTCCGGGTCGAAGCCGGCTGCCTGCGACAGATCGATCTGCGCAAGGAAGGAAAGCGGACGGCTTTTCCGGACGCCCTCATAGTCGGTGCCCTCGAAATACGGCCATTGGAAGCCCGCTGGGAGGTCGGGAATGCCGCCGATCTTGGAAGCGCCCTTCGCGGGCACACTGCTTTCACGCACAAGCGTTATGGCGTTCTTTTTGCCGGATAGAAGCTGCTCGGCAAGACGCTCCGCCGAGTCGTTTTTCTTTTTCATGGAGATCACCCCATACAGGATTATAGCAGAGATCAGGACGAACAGCAAACAGAGGAATACAAGCGTTTTTCGTTTGTTCATGGCGGCTCCTTTGGACATTCTGACCAGCTTGCGCTGCAATTTGACCATATTATAGCATACACGGCACGCGCAATCTATCCATATGATACAAAAATATCAGAGAATCACAAATTAACGCAGTTTTGTCCCCTGTTCATCGGAAAAAGAAAAAAGTAAAATAAAACTATCCCGAGCCGGGGCGATGCCGCGGCTCCCGACAAATACGATAGGAGGAACCATTATGAAAAAGATTCTTGCACTTCTGCTTGCAGTCTCCATGATCCTGGCGATGGCCGCCTGCGCCGCAGCGCCCGCACAGAATGAGCCTGCAAAGACAGACGACACCCCCAAGACCGAGACCCCCGCAGAAAACAACAACGAGGAAACTCCCGCCGAGACTCCGGCTGAGACTCCCGCCGAGACTCCGGCTGAGACTGACGAAAACCTGACCGAGACCCAGAAGATCATCAAGGAAGCCGAGGGCATGACGCTCGAGGAGCTGGCCAAGAAGGCCATCGAAGAGTCCAACGGCAAGATGTTCTATGGCGTCGGCAACTCCAGCCGCGGCAAGAGCGCTCTGCCTCTGTTCATTGAATATCTCCAGTCCATCGACTCCAGCTACAGCATGGAGTTCGAGTGGCAGCAGCCGAAGAACAACAAAATCTTCGATCAGCTGACCGCTGACTCCCTGAAGGGCACCGGCACGTTTGCCATGACCCTCATTCAGGATGGCAACCAGATCGAGAGCAAGATGGTCCAGACCGGCATCCTCGACACCTTCATCCCGAAGGATTGGGCGGACGCCAACGGCACCACTGCCGACGCCTACACCGGCTTCCTGCCGCTCCAGACTCTGAACAAGGTCTTTATGTACAACTGCACCGGCGACAAGACCTATGACAACTGCTGGGACTTTGTCGCAGAGGGCGAACATGGCCTGTTCATGGACATCGACTCCGAGATCGTCGGCAAGAACTTCCTGTATATGCTGACCCGTGACGACTACGCCGCATGGCTAAAGGAGTCCTATGAGGCGCTGTCCGCTGACGAGCAGGCTTATTTCCAGCCCACCATCGCTGCGATGGAGTCCGAAGCTGCCGACCTCGGCCTTGGCGCGGACGGCGCTTACGCACTGGCATGGATCAAGCTGTGGGTCGAGAGCTACAACGCTCAGACCGACGACGGCCCCATCTGCAACACGCTGGTTGACGAATCCGCAAAGAATCAGTTCGGCCTGTTGGTTTATTCCAAGCTCCGCTCCGTTGAGGAGTCCAGCTCCGTTTCCGTCAACAATGTCAAGGTCGCCGCTTATGAGGACGGCTATCAGGGCATCGGCGGCTACGGCTACTGCCATTACCTGTTCGTGACCGACAACTCCCCGCTGCCCTGGACCGCCTGCGCGTTCATCGCCTACATGACCTGCACCGCTGACGGCTTCTCCGCTTGGGGCAAGGACATGGGCGGCTATTCCTCCAACCCGACCGTTGCGGCCGAGACGGAAGAGAACTTCCATCACTCCATCGGCGGCATGGCTGAGGACGGCACCACTGTGGAATTCGCAGCCAAGAACGACCGCGGCTACGAATGGTGGACCACCAACGGCAAGCTCGTGCTCGAGGATCCGGAATACTGTGCAGACGTTGCGTTCACCGTCGGCAGCTGGATCGAGATGCTGAGCAAGTACAGCGCGGGCTGATCTGAAATTTCCCGGCGCTGCACCGTATGACACACATCTGGCGCCCTTGGATTGCGCATCCAAGGGCGCCTTTTCAAAAGCGCTGCATCCGCGCGCTTGCAGCTGTTTTCAACTCCAGATCATCAGCTCCGGGCGCGTGGATGTAACGCCCGACCATCTCCCATAAATTCTGTGAAAAGAGGAGAACGCCATGAACCAACCCACGACCCTTCGCGCCAGCAAGCCCACCATCGTTCTCAATAAGGTCAAGACCTTCTTTTCCAAGCCGCACAACGTGATCCTGCTGCTGCTCGGCATCGTTCTGACCTTTACGACTGTCGCGCCGATCGTCGCCATCGTGGAGGATACCTTCAAGATCCACGCGGGCACCATCGACGCCCATCTGACCGGACAGGCATCCGGCTTTACGACCGTCAACTATATCGACCTCTTTACCAGCCGCATGGCGAAAACGAACCTATGGACGCCGCTGCTCAATACGGTGCTGCTGGCGGTCGGAACCTGCCTTGTGTCCATCCTCTACGGCGGCCTGTTCGCGTTTCTGATCACGCGCACCGACCTTGCGTGGAGAAAGTATCTCAGCTCCATCTTTATTTTCCCGTATATCATGCCGCAGTGGACGCTGGCCGTCGTGTGGCAGAACCTGTTCAACTCCAACGCCGTTACCGGCACATCCAACGGCCTGCTTGCCGCACTGTTCGGCGTCAACATGCCGATCTGGTGGTGCAAGGGCCTGTTCCCGAGCCTGATGGTGCTGGGCCTGCACTACGCGCCGTTCGCCTATATCCTGATCGGCGGCATCTTCCGCAACATGGACGCGAATCTTGAGGAGGCGGCGACCATTCTGGACACGCCGAAGTGGAAAACGATGTTCCGTGTCACGCTTCCGATGGTCAAGCCCGCGATCCTGTCCACCATCCTGCTGGTGTTCGGCAGCGCGATGGGCTCGTATCCCGTTCCGCATTATCTCGGCCTGAGCACGCTTTCGACGAAGTACGTTTCGATGAACTCGAAATACACCGGCGAGGCGAGCATCCTTGCCATCATCATGATGATATTCGGCGTAGCGATCATGCTGCTCAACCAGTTCTCGCTTAAGAGCCGCAAGAACTACACCACCGTCACCGGCAAGTCCGGCCAGATCTCCAAGATCACGCTTGGCAAGTACGGCAAGTATATCCTGGCGATCATTCTGGTCATCCTGACCTTCTTCACCAGCATTTTCCCCATGATCTCCTTCGCGTTTGAGACGTTCCTGCCGAATCCGGGCGACTATTCCTTCCTCTACACCGGCGACCCGTCGAATCTGACGACCAAGTGGTGGATCACCTCGGAGAACGTCACCGAAAACGGCATGTACGGTCAGAAGGGTATTCTCTACAATGAGACGATCTGGCGTGCGTTCAAGGGAACGATCCTCGTTTCCGTGGCCTGCGCATTGCTGGCCGGCTCCATCGGCACCACGATTGGCTACGCCGTCTCCAAGAATCGCCGCAGCCGCTGGGCAAACTACGTCAATTCCGTGGCGTTTCTGCCGTACCTGATGCCGTCCATTGCTGTCGGCGTCGCGTTCTTCATCCTGTTCTCGACGGAAAAGCTGAATCTCTACAACACCTATACGCTGCTTATCATCGTCGGCACGGTCAAGTATATCCCATTTGCGAGCCGCAGCTCGCTCAACTCCATGCTCCAGCTCTCGGGCGAGATCGAGGAGGCAGCCATCATTCAGGATATCCCGTGGTTCAAGCGCATGACGCGCATCATCATCCCCATCCAGAAATCCTCGATCATTTCCGGCTTCCTGCTGCCGTTCATGACGTGCCTGCGTGAGCTGTCGCTGTTCATGCTGCTTTGCGTGCAGGGCTTCATCCTTTCGACGACGCTCGACTACTTCGACGAAATGGGCCTGTATGCGTTCTCCAGCGGCATCAATCTGATCCTGATCGTTACCATTCTGATCTGCAACACCCTGGTCAACAAGGTCACGGGTGCAAGCCTTGACAAGGGAATAGGAGGTTAATATCATGCCTGAAATCAAATTGGAACATGTCACCAAGCGCTGGGCAAAATTCTATGCGGTCGAGGACCTGAATCTGACGATCGCGGACAACGCCTTCGTGACGCTGCTCGGCCCGTCTGGCTGCGGCAAGACCACAACGCTCCGCATGATCGCGGGCCTCGAGACCCCGACCAGCGGCCGCATCACCATCGGCGACAAGGTCGTATTTGACAGTGAGCTTGGCATCAATGTCCCGGCCAACAAGCGCAAGGTCGGCTTCCTGTTCCAGAACTACGCTCTGTGGCCCAACATGACCGTCTATCAGAATATTTCCTTCGGACTGTCCAATATCAAGGAGCCGATGGCAAAGATCGACTTTGAAACGAAAAACGCTGCAAGGCTGGCAGAAATTCTGAAAGCGCCCGCCGAGGTCGTCTCCGTGCTCGACGAGTGCCGCGACAAGGACGGAAAGCTGGAGGAGAAAAAGGCCATTCTCAAGCTGATCGATGCCTTCACGCTGTCGCAGTATACGGCAAAGAAGCTCTACGACTACCATCTGGAATCCGGCAAGGACGGCAGAAACGAAGCCGCCGCGCTCCTTGCGAAGGTCGATGCAGGCCGGAAGAGCGCTGCCGACGCCGGCTATACGCTCGACGAGGAATACCGCTTCTGCAGGGACGGTGAGGTCGTCATGCAGACCCGCAAGCTCACGAAGGAGGAAATCGATCTGACCGTCCGCCGCGTGAGCCGCATCGTCAAGATCGGTATGTTCATGGACCGCTACCCTGCTGAGCTGTCCGGCGGCCAACAGCAGCGTGTCGCCATCGCAAGAACGCTGGCTCCGGAGCCTACGGTTCTGTTCATGGACGAGCCGCTGTCCAACCTTGACGCGAAGCTGCGTCTGGAAATGCGCTATGAATTGCAGCGTCTGCACGTCGAGACCGGCTCCACCTTCGTCTACGTCACGCACGATCAGATGGAGGCCATGACGCTGGCGACCCAGATCTGCCTTATCAATAACGGCGTCCTTCAGCAGTATGACGCGCCGCTGAGCGTCTATCACCATCCGGCAAACCTGTTCGTCGCCGACTTCGTCGGCAATCCCTCCATCAACTTTGTAGAGGCGAAGGGCAGTCAGGGCGCCGATGGCTCGCTTGATCTGACTGTCCTTGGCGGACTCAAGGCCAAATTCGTCCCGGCGAAGCCGGTTGATATGCAGAAGTGGTTCCGTCAGCGCGACGTGGAAACGGAAAAGCGCGCCGCAGAGCGGAAGGAAAAGGCCGCGCAGAAGGGCTATGTGGAGAAGGGCAACAAGGACGAGGTGTTCCGCTATCACATTGCCAAGGTCGAGGAAGAGGACGATTCCCTTCAGGAAACGCCGGTCATTACCAATGAGGATCTCGTGCTCGGCATTCGTCCGGAGTTCCTCGACATTGCCGACAAGAGCAGCCTCGAGGGCGAGATCTACGGCGCCATGCCTACCGGCATGGAATCGACGATCAAGGTCCGCGTCGGCGGCTTCCTGCTGACGGGTGTGATCTTCGGAAGCTCCCTGTTTACCATCGGCGCAAAGATCCCGCTGTCCATCACCGGCGATCAGATCATGCTGTTCGACCGGAAAACCGGCGTCTGCATCACCTCCGGGAGCCTGAAATTCTGATTTTGAGAAAATCTGAGTATGCAAAACGTCCTGCCGAAAGGCAGGACGTTTTGCATACTTGATTTATTCTGCGGCCACCGTCGGGGCGGCATTGAGCTTCCGGAAGCAGCACAGGAAGTAGATGGTCTCCGCCAGTGCCGTGATGGCCCATGAGAACGCATACAGCAGATACAGCGAAGGGATCGTATGGAAATGTGCGAATATCGTATAGACCCAAATGACGCGGAACACACAGGAGCCGAGAATAACGATCACCGTCGGTACAAAGCTCCGTCCGATGCCGCGGCAGGCCGCGATGGTGCAGTCCATGAAGGCGCTGATGGCATAGGAGAAGCACATGATGCGCATTCTCTGCATGCCGGCGGCAACGACAGCCGGGTCGTTTGTGAAGATAAACAGGAAGCCTTCTCCGAAAAACAGCAGGCTCAGGCCGATCAGCGCGCCGGAAAGGAACGAATACAACAGGCTGATACGGTAGCTTTTTATCATGCGTTCGCGGTTTCCGGCGCCCCAGTTCTGTCCCATAAAGCTCGAACAGGCTGTGTGGAACGCGGCCATGACGTTATAGACGATGGAGTCCGTGTTCGCTGCGGCGGAATTGCCGGAGACCATGATCGAATCAAAGGAATTGACGCCGACCTGAATGAACAGGTTGGCAATGGCGAAGATCATATTCTGTACGCCCGCCGGAATGCCGAGCGCCAGGATCCGTCCGACCTGTTCCTTATGGAAGCGGATGCAGCGCGGGATCAGGCGGCAGCTGTCCTCGAGCCGGAGCATGTGCCAGATAATGAGGACAGCCGACAGATACTGAGAAAGAATGCTGGCCAGCGCCACGCCGTCCGCCGCCATCTTGCAGACGATAACGAAGAACAGGTTGAGGATCACGTTTAGAACGCCCGCAATGGTCAGATAGACCAGCGGCCGCTTTGTGTCGCCGTTTGCGCTGAGGACGGCATTGCCGAAGTTGAAAATGCCGAGCGCCGGCATACCCAGCGCATAAATGCGGAAATAGAGCACCGCGCCGTCGATCAGATCGTCCTTGGTTTTCAGGAGCTTGAGCATCGGCTCGGCCATCGTCAGGCAGAGCACCGTAATGATAAGCCCTGCCAGCGTACACAGCAGGAGCGACGTGTGGACCGCCTCCTGCGTCTGCTTTTCCTGTCCAGCGCCAAGGTGCTGCGCCACGCGTACATTGACGCCGCAGCCCATGCCGATCAGGTAGCCGGTAAAGAGCGTGACGAGCGTCGTTGTCGAGCCGACGGAGCCGAGCGCCGTCGAGCTGGCAAACTTGCCGACCACGGCCACATCCGCCATATTGAACAGCACCTGAAGCAGCTGTGAAAAGATCAGCGGAACGCTGAATAGGAATATATTTTTCCAAAGCGAGCCCTCCGTCATGGGAATGGAGCGCACACGCCCGGAAGCCTGCCTTGCCATGTTGAAGCACCTCGTAAATCAGAATTTCTTCTCTGGCCGAAACCCGTATATTATAGAGTGTTCCATTCAAATCGTCAAGCGCCGTTTTGCCTCATTTCCTGTCCGCTTTTCCGGCGCTTTCTGTCCATTTCGCCCTACTTTCCGCTCTCTGCCAGAATGCCGCGTTCCCGGCAGACATTTTGCAGATACCTTTGCAGCATAGCGATCTCCGGCTGCTTCAGCGTCTCTCTGCGGCAGATGAAGCACAAACAGACCTCCGTCCACGGTGTGAGCGGCACCGCCGCGACCTGATGATAGGCCGCAAAGGATGCCGGGCCAAGCGCGACGCAGCGGCCGCTGCGCACCAGATTCATGCTTGTCTCCACACCGTCGGAGCGGTAGACGCGGTTGAGCGTGATCCCGTGGCGGCGGCAGGTCTCAAGCAGCGTGGATTCCTCCGCCGACCCCTCCAGCCCGGAGGTGATGGCGCAGCCCTGAAGCTCATAGAGGGAGATCGACGTCCTCCGGCTGCGCGGGTCGTCCGGCGACAGAAGGACGCACTGCGGTTCGCGGATAAGCGGGCAGATGGAAAGCTCCTTCTCCAGCGCGCCGATATTCGTATCCGGCAGCCGGTCGAGCGCCAGATCGAGCGTACCTCGCCGGAGCTGGCTGATAAAGTCCAGTCCGACCTCCGTCACAAACGCAACATCCAGATCCTCATGCTCCTCGAAGAACTGCGCGATCTGCTGAAACAGGTCGTTGGAGTAGACACGCGAACCCATGCCTATGCGCAGGCGCTTGCGGATTCCAAGCGCACTCTTCTGGACGTTCGCCTGAAACTCCTTCCATGTCCGCGCCATGCCCGCTGCCTGCTCGCAAAAGCGTTCGCCCTCCGGCGTCAGCTGCACGCCGTGCAGCGTGCGCGTGAAGATCGGATAGCCAAGCTCTTGCTCGAGCCGCCGCAGCTGCTGCGACAGCGCGGACTGAGACAGGAGCAGCCGCTCCGCCGCGCGCGACACATTCTGACACCGCGCGACCTCCAGCGCATATAGGACCTGCGTCATGGTCATACCGTCCGCCTCCAAAATATAAGTTTGCCTTATATCATTATCATATTATAATATTTTACACATTTCAAGTCCTCCTGTAAAATAAAAATATCAGCATAATAGACAAATATGATCTGGAAAGGTGGTCATCGGTTTGGAACACGTTCTCCTCTCCGGCAATGAGGCCATTGCGCGCGGCGCTTATGAAGCGGGCGTCATGGTCTGCTCTGCCTACCCCGGCACTCCCAGCACGGAGATCTTCGAAGAGCTGCCCAAATATCAGGACGCTCTCTACTGCGAATGGGCTCCCAACGAAAAGGTCGCGGCGGAGGTGGCCTACGGCGCGTCCATCGCGGGCGTCCGCAGCCTCTGCGCCATGAAGCACGTCGGCGTCAACGTCGCGGCAGACCCGATCTTCACAGCGGCCTATAACGGCGTCGGCGGCGGTTTTGTCGTCGTCTCTGCAGACGACCCAAGTATGCACTCTTCCCAGAATGAGCAGGATAACCGGCATTATGCCCGCGCAGCGCGTCTGGCCATGATCGAGCCGTCCGACTCGCAGGAGTGTCTGGACTTCATGCAGGACGCCTATGAGATCTCGGAAAAATTTGATCTCCCGGTGCTCTACCGCATCACGACCCGCGTTTCGCACTCCAAGAGCCTTGTCCGCTTCGGCGAACGCACGGAAAAAGCAGTCCCGCCCTATGCCAGAAACATCCGCAAATTTGTTTCCTCCCCCGGAAACGCCTATCTCAACCACGCCAAGGTCGAGGAAAACCTCCGCGCGCTGGAGGAATACGCCTGTACCTCCCGCCTCAACCGCATGGAGCTGAACGGCGGCAAGGTCGGCGTCGTCACCGCCTCCATCGCCTATGAATACGCCAAGGACGCCTTCCCGGAGGATACCTCCTTCCTGAAGCTCGGCATTACCAATCCCCTGCCGATGGCGCTCATCCGCGAATTCGCCTCGAAGGTCGAAAAGCTCTACGTCATCGAAGAGCTTGACCCCTTCATGGAGGAGCAGATCCGTGCCGCCGGTATCCCCTGCACCGGCAAGGAGCTGACCGGCAAGCTCTACGAGCTGAATCCGCAGCTTCTGCGCGAGCGTATCTTCGGCGACGCGCCCAAGACCGTGGATGTCGGCGTCACGCCCGTCTCGCGTCCGCCCGCGCTGTGTCCCGGCTGTCCGCACCGCGGCTTCTTCTACACCATGTCCCGCCACAAGGACTTTGTCGTCGCGGGCGATATCGGCTGCTATACGCTCGGCTTCGCGCCTCCTCTGAACGCGCTGGACAGCTGCGTCTGCATGGGCGGCGGCTTCACAGTCGCCATGGGCATGGCGAAGGCGTTCGAGCGCGCCGGACAGACCGACAAAAAGGTATTCGGCGTTCTGGGCGACTCTACGTTCTTCCATTCCGGCATGACCGGCGCGGCGGAGATCCGCTACAACGGCGGAAACGTCATTCCCGTCGTGCTCGACAACTCCATCACCGGCATGACCGGCCATCAGGACAACCCCGGCTCCGGCTTCACGCTGGAGGGCGATGTTGCCGAAAAGCTGAAGATCGAGGACATTCTCACCTCCTATGGCTATCAGCGGGTCATCATCGTCGATCCGCAGGATCTGGCCGCCATGGAGCAGGCCGTGCAGGATGCGCTGGCCAGCGACGTGCCCGCAGCCATCATCACCCGCCGTCCCTGCCTGCTCATCAAGCGCATCAAGCACAACACCGCTCTCTGCGAGGTGGATGCCGACAAGTGCATTGGCTGCAAAAAGTGCTTGAAAGTCGGCTGCCCAGCTGTTATGATGGAAAATAAAAAATCCCGGATCGATCCCACGCAGTGCGTCGGCTGTACGGTCTGCGCGCAGGTCTGTCCGAAGGACGCCATTACCAGAAAGGAGCGCTGAGAAATGAAGCAGACGAAACATGCCCTTTTGGTGGGCGTCGGCGGTCAGGGCGCGATCCTGACGGCAAAGGTGCTGGTCAACGGTCTGATGCGCGCGGGCTACGACGTGAAAATGTCTGAGGTCCACGGTATGAGCCAGCGCGGCGGCAGCGTCTCCACGCAGGTACACTGGGGCGAGAAGGTCTACTCCCCCGTGATCGGCAAGGGCGCGGCGGATATCGTCCTCGCGTTCGAAAAGATGGAGGCCGTCCGCTATTCCGATTATCTCAAGCCCGACGGCATCGCCGTCATCAACGACTATGCCATGCCGTCCTCGACGGTCGCGGCCGGTATGTGCGAGTACCCCGAAGGCTGTCTGGAAGCGATGCAGAAGCATTTCCGCTGCTTCTCTCTGAACGCGGAAAAGCTCGCGCTGGAGCTTGGCAACGTCAAATGCGCCAACATCGTGCTCTTCGGCTCGATGGTCAAGGCGCTCGGCATGACCGAGATCGACTGGGAGAGCGTCATTTCCGACACCGTCCCGCCCAAATTCCGTGAATTGAATCTGAACGCCTACCGGGCCGGATTCAACGCCGTCTGACAGGTATCCATATGAAAATTCTTGTTATCAACCCCGGCGCGACCTCCACAAAGATCGCTGTTTTCGACGGAGAAAACGAAATTTTCCGCAGCTCCGTCGAGCACGCGGCGCAGGATCTCGCCCATTTCGAGCACGTCGCCGATCAGATGCCCTATCGCAAGGCGCTCATTCTCAAGGCGCTGGACGAGGGCGGCGTTTCGCTCTCGTCTCTGGACGCCATCTGCGGCCGCGGCGGACTGCTCCGCCATATCCCGTCCGGCACCTATCTGGTGACCGACCGCGTGATCGAAGACATTCTCCATCCCTTCTACGGCGAGCACGCCGCCAATCTTGGCGCGTACATTGCCAGGGAGCTGGCGGATCCGCTGGGCATTCCCGCCTTCTTCGTCGATCCGGTCTGTGTTGACGAGCTGACGGAGCTTGCCCGCGTCTCCGGCCTCAAGGGCATCGAGCGCGAGAGCTTCTTCCACGCGCTCAACCAGAAATCCGTCGCGCGCAAAACGGCAAAGGCCCTTGGCAAAGCCTACGAGGACGTGAATCTGATCGTCCTGCACCTCGGCGGCGGCGTTTCTGTCGCCGCGCACGAGAAGGGCCGCGTCGTGGACAACTACAACGTCAAGGACGACGGCAGCATGGGGCTTGACCGTCCCGGCGCGCTGCCGGTCAACGCCGTCGTGAATCTCTGCTTCTCCGGCAAGACGAAGAAGGAGATCAAGAAGCTCATCGGCTCCGAGGCCGGCGTCTATTCCTACCTCGGAACGAAGGATTTCCGTGAGATTGAGCGCCGCGCCTTCTCCGGCGACGCGGAAGCCAATCTGATCTTCCGCGCACTCGCCTATCAGCTCTCCAAGGACGCTGGTGCCATGGCCGCCGTGATGCACTTTGACGTAGACGCCATCGCCCTCACCGGCGGCATGGCCTACAGCGAACGCTTCTGCGAGGAGGTCTCCTCGTATCTGAAAAAGCTCGCGCCCATCTACCGCTTCCCCGGCGAGGAGGAAATGAAGAGCCTTGCCGAGGGCGCGCTCCGGGCGCTGGAGAGCGGCCATTATCAGCTCTACGACCCGAAGGAGGAAACCGCATGACTTCCATTTCTCAGCTGCTCGAAAGGGCAGCCGGTCTCGGCTCCGGACGCATTGCCGTCGCTGCCGCGCACGACGAGGACGTTCTTCGGGCCGTCTGCGCCGCCAAGCGCGAGAACATCGCGCAGCCGATTCTGGTCGGCCATCGGGACGAGATCACCGCGCTTCTGGAAAAGCTCGGCGAAGCTCCGGCGGAATTCCGCATCATCGATGCGGATACCGACGCTGCATGTGCGCAGCAGGCCGTCGCCTGCGTCACGCGCGGCGAAGCTAATTTCCTGATGAAGGGCCTGCTCGGCACAGCCGATCTGATGCGCGCCGTTTTGAACCGCGACGCAAATCTTCGCACGGGACGGCTTCTGAGCCACGTCATGCTCTATGAACCGCAGGGCCATAAAATGATGCTCAACACCGACGGCGGCATGAACACCTTCCCGACGCTCGAGCAAAAGGCCGACATTCTGGAAAACGCCGCGCAGACGCTCTGTGCGCTGGGCTATGAAAAGATCTACGCCGCCTGTATCTGCGGTGCAGAGGTCGTCAACCCAAAAATTCCGTCCATGCTGGACGCGCAGGCGCTGGCCGGAATGACCGAACGCTGGGCGCCCTACAACATGGAGGTCTACGGCCCGGTCGGTCTCGACCTCGCCGTCAGCAAGGAGGCCTGCCGCCACAAGCACTACGACGTTCCCGGCGCGGGAGAGGCGGATATCCTGCTCGTGCCGGACTATGAGGTCGGCAACGCCATGGGTAAGGCCATGAGCATTTTCGGCGGCGCAAAAAATGCCGGCATCATCGTCGGCGCTAAGGTACCCATCGTGCTGGTTTCCCGTTCCGACAGCGCGGAGACAAAGCTTGCCTCCATCGCGTTCGGCGCGGTCACCGCACACCATTCCTGACAGGCAGCAAATTTTTAAGGAGGCGCAGAATCAGATGTTTGTGGATTCGATGTATCAGCTTGGTTCCAAGCGCTCGTGCATCCGCGAGCTGTTTGAATACGGTCAGCAGAAGGCCCGCGAGCTTGGGCCGGAGCATGTTTTTGACTATTCTCTCGGCAATCCGTCCGTACCGGTCCCTGCGGAGGCAGGAAAGGTGATCGAGGAGCTGGTGGAAACAGAGGATACGCTCGTTCTGCACGGCTATACCTCCGCCTCCGGCTCTCTGGACACCCGTGCCGCCGTCGCTGATGATCTCAATGTGCGCTATCACGCGGGCGTGCGCCCGGAAAATCTCTTTATGACCTGCGGCGCGGCTCCCGCACTGGTGAGCATTCTTCGCGCACTGGCGATCCCCGGCGCGGAAATTCTGCTGCTCACGCCGTTTTTCCCGGAGTATGTGCCCTTCTCCGAGGCAAACGGCGCAAAGCCCGTCATCGTTCCGGCTGAGGAAGGCTTCCGTCTGAACGCGCAGAGCGTCGAACGCTACGTCACGCCGCACACGCAGGCCATCATCGTCAACTCCCCCAACAATCCCTCCGGCGTCGTCTACACCCGCGAGGAGCTGGAGGCGCTTGCGGAGATGCTGCGCCGGAAGGAAGCGGAATACGGCCATCCCATCTATATCATCGCCGACGAGCCGTATCGGGAGCTGGTCTATGACGGCGTCGAGGTCCCGTTCATTCCGACGATCTACGCGGACACGCTCGTCTGCTACTCCTGGTCGAAGTCACTGAGTATGCCCGGCGAACGCATCGGCTACGTTCTCGTGCCGGACGCCGCCGCCGACAGCCATGAGCTGCTCTGTGCCATTGCTGGCGCAGCCCGCGCCCACGGCCACGTTTGCGCGCCGTCCCTCATCCAGCGCGTCATTGCGCACTGCGCGCATATGCGCCCTGACGTCGCGGCCTACGACCGCAACCGGAAAACGCTCTACGAGGCTCTGACCTCCTACGGCTATTCCTGCGTCAATCCCTCCGGCGCGTTCTATATGCTGGTACGCGCACCCGGCGGCGATTCGCAGGCGTTCTCTGACCGGGCGAAGCTCGAGGAAAACCTCCTGATCGTCCCCGGCGAGGGCTTCGGCTGCCCGGAGTATTTCCGTCTGAGCACCTGCGTCAGCCATGACATGATCCTGCGGAGCCTTCCCTCCTTCCAGCGGCTCATTCAGAGCACCTGAGTGGGATTGCCGCCCGCCTGAACATCCAAAGACTTGCCCGGATGGTGCCTTGCACCATCCGGGCATTCCTGTTTTATTCTGCGGAAGCCGCTTCCGCTCCCGTTCGCAGCTCCGCACCGCCCCATTCCACAACGGTGAAGCCGCGGCGCTCGGGCGCAGACAGCTCCTGCGCCGGAAGCTCGACTGGCTCGTCCAGCGCCGTCCACGCCATGAATACGCGGAGCATCGTATCTGGCTCCGGCGTGACCGTCAGCCGCGCCGACTGTGTGTAGGCGTCTGTCTGGAACGCGATCAGGTTATACGGACTTTCCTGCATTTTCGGCAGCCAGTAGATGATGAACTCATTGGCCTCCGCCCGCGTCAGTCCGAGCGCGTCCAGCGCCTCTTCCAAAAACGCGGCGGTCTCGTCTCCGGGCACGCAGAAGCCCCTTGAAAGGTCATACTCCGTGTCGTCCCGGCCCTCCCAGTAGAGATAGCGGTAGGTCTGCCCGGATGCATCCGTCAGCGTGCCGTCCGGCGCGGCGCTGACCTGCCAGCCTCCGTCATAGGCCGGATAGGTGCAGGTCAGCGTTCCGGCATAATCGAGCTGCACCGTAACGTCCATGACCGCCTCCGGCCTCAGATAAATCACCGGCTTTGCGTCCGATGTCTCCTCCGGATAGATGTAAATGACCGGCTTCGCCGAATACTGCTCCTCCCGGCAAATTTCTTCATCCTCGTGCGTGCAGCCGCCGAGCAGCAGCGCCGCCAGCAGAAGCATGCCCATAAAAGCTTTTTTCATCGCCTTTTCCTCCCTTTTTTGCTTTTACTCTATCAGACGAAAAAGCTCCGCTTTTCTTACAGGCTTTTCCGCAATTTCCTGTGGATTGCAAATTTTTCATCTCTGTGATACAATTTAGGGCGAAAATATATGAAGGGAGGCGCTTCCATGCGTCTGCTGTTTCCGATGGATGCCCAAAATTACGACCCCGCATGGCGCGTTTTTCAGCGCGATTCCGCGCGGGCCATTCTTCTTCGCGGCGGAAGGGCAGCCATGGTCTATAGCCGGAAATATGACTACTACAAGTTCCCCGGCGGCGGGATCGAGCCGTTGGAAGCGCCTGTCCAAGCCCTGCTCCGGGAAACGGAGGAGGAAGCCGGACTGCGCATTCTTCCGCAGAGCATCCGGGAATACGGCTGCGTCCGCCGCATCCAGAAGTCCGACAGCGGAGCAGCAGAAATTTTCCGGCAGGACAACCTTTACTATCTCTGCGAAGCGGCGGAGGATACCGTCCGCCAGCGGTTGGATGCCTATGAGTCGGACGAGGGCTTCACGCTGGAATGGGTCGATCCGTTTCACGCCATTACGGTAAACCGCCGCCACGCGCATGGCCCAGCCGATCCGGCCATGCTGGAGCGCGAAGCGCTGGTTCTCGAGGCTCTGATCCGCGAGGCATGGCTCCCCAGCGGCGACCCGCAGCGGCTCTCCCCTGCCAGGCTCTCGAGCCGTTACGCAGTCCGGCCGCTCACGCGCGCGGACATCCCGGCGCATTATGCGCTTTCCAGCCGCAATATGCTTTTTTATGAATATCACAAGCCGTTCGTCACAGAGCAAAGCATTCTCGAGGATCTCTCCGCGCTTCCGCCCGGAAAGCAGGCCGCGGATAAGTTCTATCTCGGCTTCTTTGCGGGAGACCGTCTGGCCGCCGTCATGGATCTGATCCTCGACTACCCGGAGCGCGGCGTCGCATTCCTCGGCTTTTTCATGATGGAGCCGTCGCTTCAGGGCTGCGGCGCGGGCAGCGCGATCATTCAGGAATGCCTTGCGTACCTTGCCTCTATGGGATTCCGTAAGGCGCGCCTCGCCATTGACCTCGGCAACCCGCAGAGCCGCGCATTCTGGACGAAAAACGGCTTTGCTCTGACCGGCGAGAGCCGCCCGCACGGCGATTCCGCCTATCTTCCGATGGAGCGTTCGCTGAACGCTTGACAAAACAGAAAAGAGGATTTTTTATGCTGGAGATTCAATTGGGCCGCGTTTACCGGCATTTCAAGGGCGACTATTATCTTGTGGAGGCCGTCGCGCACGACTCTGAGACCGGCGCGCCATGCGTCATCTACCGCAAGCTCTACGGCGATGGCGGGCTGTGGGTGCGCCCCCTGTCCATGTTTCTGAGCAAGGTCAACCAGGAAAAATACCCGGACGCGCAGCAGGAATACCGTTTCGAATTGCAGGATATTCCGAGCGTCGCCGGTCACTGAAAGGATGACATAAAATGAAGATTACCGTCCGATATGCAGACCGCGCGGAGCTTCCGCGTGTCAATGAGCTGCGGAAAATGGTAAACGAGCTGCACGCCAACGGCCGTCCGGACATTTTCCGTCCCGGCTTCTGTGCAGAATTGCAGCAGCATGTCTATCAGAAATTTGATTCCGACGCTGCCGATGTGATCGTCGCGCTGGCAGACGGCGTCGTCTGCGGCTTCGCCATCGCCGAGTATATCGACCGCCCGGAGTCCCCCTACAACTTCGCAAGGCGCTTCTATCACATCGAGGAATTTGGCGTGGACGCGGCCTTCCGCCGCAAGGGCGCTGCGACCGCGCTCATCGCCTTTTGCCGTCAGGAGGCCACGCGGATGCGTTTTGACCGCATTGAGCTGGATGTCTGGTCGTTCAACGAAGAGGCTCTGAAATTCTATGAAGCCGTCGGCTTCCAGACGTACCGCCGCTTTATGGCGCTTCCGGCCACCCAGGAGTGTGCGCAAACATGAAGCAGCCGGGATCGTTTACGGTTCATACCGGCCATGCCGGGCCGCTGTTTTACGCGGAGGCCGGCAGCGGCTATCCGCTGCTCCTGCTGCACGGAAACGGCGAGGATCACACCTATTTTTCGGCGCAGCTCCGCTTTTTCTCACAGTATTATCACGTTTTCGCGCCGGATACGCGCGGACACGGAGCCTCCCCGCGCGGAAGCGGCCCCTTCACGCTGGATCGCTTCGCGGACGATCTTCTGGAATTCCTGCATGCGCAGGCGCTGACGCGCGTTCATCTGCTCGGCTTTTCTGACGGCGCGAACATCGCCATGCTGTTCGCCCTCCGCCACCCGGAGCTGGTCGAAAAGCTGATCCTGAACGGCGGGAATCTCTCGCCAAGCGGGATCCGCCCCAGTGTGCAGCTTCCGATCGAGCTTGGCTATCGCATTGCGCGCCTTTTCGCAGGAAGAAGCCCGGAGGCCCGGAAGCACGCCGAGCTTCTTGGCCTGATGGTGAACGAGCCGCACATCCCGCCGGAGACTCTGTCCGCGCTGACCATGCCCGTGCTGGTGCTGGCCGGTACGCGTGATATGGTGAAGCGCCGTCACACGGAGCAGATCTCCGCCAGCCTGCCGAATGCGCAGCTTCAATTCCTGAACGGCGACCACTTCCTTGCCGCAAAGGAGCCTTCGGCCTTCAACGAAGCCGTCCTGCGCTTCCTGCAGGAAGCGTGACCCCGAAATAACAGCAGCCCGCTGAGCAGCTCAGCGGGCTTTTCATATTTTTCCTCCGGTATAGTTCTCAGTCCGCGTACTTCCCCGTCCGTTCAGGCCCCGATCAGGCTCTGATCGAAAGCAAACAGCGCCTCGTTGATCTCAAACACGTTGTAATTGCCGCGCTCCACGAAATACTCTACAATGATATCAAATTTGTTGGAGTGCGACAGCGCAAAGCCCGCCTTGAACAGCATATCCTTCATTTCCGTCAGCGGAAGCTCCAGCGCCAACGCAAACGCGATCACCGTCGGCTTAGATGGCTTATAGCGCCGGTCTGTGCGGATCTTTGAGAAGAGCTTCCGGTCGATGTTCGCCTTTTTGTAGCACTGCGCGTCGGTCATCCCCTTCTCGTTGATCTTCCGCAGCAGCATCTCCGAAAAGCTCTCGTCGATCTCATCCAGCGCATCTTCAAGTGAATACGGCGCTGCCGCGGACGCCTGCGACGCCCTGCTGCAAGGCTCCGGCGCCTTCGCGCGGAGCGTATCCATCCAGGAATCATTGTGATCGTCCTCAGCCTCTGCAAGCGACGGCATCCGCATTCTCGGCTCCCGCCGGACGGCGCGTGCATCCGCGTACCGGTCGTCGATATAGGCGGTGATATCGGAAAAGAGCGCTTCGCTAATCTGATAGGCCGCCCGGTCAAAGACGACAAGATAGACCAGCATCTCGTTTTCCAGCAGGAAGGCCCGAATGGTCTCAATCGCCACGCGGAGCGCCTGATCCTTCGGATAGCCGTAAACGCCGGAGGCTATGAGCGGAAACGCGACGGAACGGCAATGCCGCCCTCTGGCAAGCGCAAGCGACGAGCGGTAGCAGGAAGCAAGGATATTCTGTTCGCCGTGCCGTCCGTCCACCCAATGCGGCCCGACGGTGTGAATGATGTATTTACAGGGCAGCCGGTATCCCCGCGTGAGCTTTGCATCTCCCGGCGCACATCCGCCAAGCGCCGCGCACTCCCGCAGCAGCTCGCGCCCGGCGGCACGGTGGATCGCGGCATCCACGCTGAAGCCGTCCGCACCGAGCAGTGTCTCGTCCGCGGCGTTGACGATGGCGTCCACCCGCATTCTGGTGATATCGTTTCTGACGATCTGAAGCGGCATTTCTCTTTCTCCCTTCCGCCATTTCTGATCATATCATACCAGAAACATACAGGAAAATCCAGTTCGTAAAGGCCGCCGCAAATAAGAAAACGCATTTTTCTTTTCGCTATTGACTTTATCTGGGCAAAATGATATATTGGAAGCATCGATCAATCTGAAAGGAAAACGCCATGCGGAATAAATCTGTCTCATTTCTGCTGATATTTCTGCTCGTCTGCTCGTTATTTACAGCGTGCTCAGCCAAGGACGATCCTGCCGATGCGCTCCTTGATACCGCATGGGACGCGGCCGGCGCGCAGCCGGAGTACTTGACACAGTGGCCTGATAATGTTTTTACTGAGAAAATCGTTCCGCCGCAGAGTGGCTCGGTCGATTACGCACTGGATTATACCGATTCCGGCCGGTATGCAATATTTATCAAGGATATTTCCTCGGAAGGATCGGAGGAATATGTAAAAGAGCTGGAAAGCATCGGATACTCCGAAATACGCTCCGCCGCAGGCGGCGTATCTGTTGGAAGGTTGTTTGAGGGCAATGAGGCTTATTTAAGCATTTCGTACTCCGAAGGCATCCTCGGCTTGGTCATCACACCGAAAGAGGATCCTCGCTAATGGTTTCTCGGCTCAGCCAAGCTGTCAGGCTCTGTCGGCGCCGTGCTGAAAGGCTGCCCTTCTTCGAAGGGCAGCCTTTCAGCATATCTGTGGCTTAGGGTGTATTCTTCCAACTCCCAACGCACCCGGACAGCGGCTCTTTTCACGCTGCACTGCGCCATTTTTCCTTGAAATACGTCAGTATTCCTGCGAAAAAATGTCTTGCTCAACGCAAAAATTCCTTGCTGCCGGTCACATTGGGAGTTGGAAGAATACACCCTAGTTAAAATTGCAAAAACCACGCCGCGACGCAGGCTTTCCAAATTGGACCATGCACGCAATGGGAGCTGACCAGTGAAGCGGCCTCGTGGGTAGGTTATTGGAGCGGCGGCAATAGACTTCCGCAGCACTCTGTGGTAAAATACTGCTGAACACGCCGCGCAATCAGAAATCCTTGTCCGCGTTCAGGCTGAAGCTCTCAAAAACGTGCTGCGCAAGCTCCGCATACTGCGGCGCCAGCTCCTCGCGGACGGAAAAGGTCAGCGCGTAGCAGTGATCCCCGTCGCGCAGGATATCTGCCCGGCAGAGCCTACCGCCCTCCTCGCCTGTCGCATACCACGCGAACTGCGATTCCGGCAGTCCGCAGCGCCGGGTATTCAAAACCTCCAGCTGCTCCGGGTCGAAGCCGGACAGCCGGCGGATCGCGCCGTCCGCGTCCGAGGACAGCAGGACCTGCGCCGTGATCTCGTAATCTCCATCCGCCTGTTCATAGACTGTCGCCGCGCCATTCTCCGAAAACGCCGAGACAACGGCGTCCTCCGGCACATCAAAGCTGATTCGGTAAGCGTCCTCCGTCCAGACAGAGACGGTATCCGGCAGCACGTCGTCCACGGTCTCCCACGCCGTCTGCACTGCACACCCGCTTAGGAGCGCCAGCGCCGCCGCTGCGGCCAGCAAGCATCGTACACGCTTCATCACAACACCTCCAGAAAGGATCTCCTGTCATGTACATCTACCTGCTTATAATAAATGCAGCCGCATTCATGATTATGTGTCTGGACAAGCAGCTTGCCAAGCATCATCAACGGCGCATCCCGGAGGCGACGCTGCTCGGCGCCGCGTTTCTGGGCGGCAGCCTCGGAAGCCTTCTCGGAATGCTGATCTTCCGCCACAAGACGCGGAAGCCGAAATTTTATATCACCGTTCCCCTGCTGCTGGCAGTCCATCTCTATGTGTTCTTTGTGGTCTACGGTGTCCAGCCGCTCGCATGACGCCCGAAATATCGCTCAATAGGCGCTGATGGGCAGGGATTCATCGTCCGTTCCCTTGACGACCTTGCGGATCTGGATATAATAGCTGTAGTCCGGGTTGACCTCCACGAGCACACGATCTCCCGTCTTGTGGCCCATGACGGCCTTACCGACGGGCGATTCCTTGCTGATGAGGCCCTTGAGCGCGTTCTGGCGCAGCGTCGTGACCAGCTCGATCTCCTGCTCCTCGTCGTCCTCCTCGATATAGATCGTCACCTTATCGAAAAGGCCGATCTCGTCGGCATTGGAGCTGGCGTCGATCACAGTCGCCGTTTTGATCATCCGCTCCAGATAGCGGATGCGGCTGTCGTTGCGGTTTTTCTCGCGCTTGGCCGACTTATACTCGAAATTCTCGCTCAGATCGCCGAATTCCCGCGCGGTCTTGACGTCCTCAATGAGCTTCGGACGCAGCTCGATCCGGCGGTATTCCAGCTCCTCCTGCATTTTTTTGATATCCACCGCCGTCAATTCATCATGCATGACGACACCTCGTTTCTAAATTTTTGTATCTGTATTGTAGCACATCCACAGAATTTGTAAAGCCGTCCCGCGCGGACGGCTGGCCGGAAAGGGAGCACTCATGGAACCGATCGCACACATTCATACGGACTTCCCCACCAAATTCGGCGTCCCGCGTCAGAGCGGCCTTGCGTCGGCGCTGGAATCCACGATCATTTTTGAGCCGGAATACCGCAATCCCGACGCGCTGCGCGGGATCGAGGGCTTTTCGCACATCTGGCTCATATGGCAGTTTGACCGGGCGATGCGTGAGGGCTGGTCGCCGACCGTCCTCCCGCCGAAGCTCGGCGGAAAGACGCGCGTCGGCGTATTTGCGACCCGGTCTCCATTCCGTCCCAATTCCATCGGACTTTCCAGCGTCCGCCTGACCGGCGTGGAGCTGCACACGAAGGATGGACCCGTGCTGCGCGTGTCCGGAGCCGATCTGGTGGACGGCACGCCGATCTTTGATATCAAGCCGTATCTTCCCTACTCCGACTGCCACCCGGACGCTGTGGACGCCTTTGACGGCAAACGCAGCGCAAAGCCGCTCACGGTCGTTTTCCCGCCGGAGCTGGAGGCGCTGATCCCGGAGGAAAAACGCCTTGGCCTGCGCCAGACGCTTGCCTGCGGGCCGATACCGGGCTACCAGCACGATCCGAACCGGCGCTACGGCTTCAACTTCTGCGGCCGCGACGTCCGCTTCACCATCGACGGCGACACGCTGACGGTCGTGGAGATCGTCATGCTGTAAGACCTCCACAAAACAGATCATACAGAAGGCTGCACGGCGGAGCTTCGCCGTGCAGCCTGTTTTTTCATATAAGCGTTATTTGCGCTGTCTCTCAGTCCTTATTGAAGATCTTGAAGATCTCGTCGATGTCGTCGATATCCTCAGTGGGCAGGGGCTTCGCCTTCTCGCTGGCGGCGGAATACGCGCCGATCTTGTTGGCGGGCTGCTGCTGCGCCTGCTTCTTGTCATCGAAGCCCGTAGCGATAACGGTCACGCGCATCTCGTCCTCAAAGGTATCGTCGAACGCAGCGCCGAAGATGATGTTCGCCTCTGGATTCGCGGCTTCCATAACGATATTGGCAGCCGTCTCCACATCGTCGAGACCCAGCTCGTTGGAGCCGGTGATGTTGATGAGCACGCCCGTCGCGCCGTTGATGGAGGTCTCCAGCAGCGGGCTGGAAACTGCCGCCATAGCCGCCTGCTCCGCCTTGTCGCGGCCGCTGGCCGTGCCGACGCCCATATGCGCGTGGCCCGCGTCCTTCATGATGGCAGACACGTCGGCAAAGTCGAGGTTGATGATGACATGCTCGGAATAGCCGACCAACTCGGAAATGGAGCTGACAGCCTGCTTCAGAACGTCGTCCGCGATGCCGAAGGCGTTGGCAAAAGTGATCTTCTGATCTGTGACAAATTTCAGGCGGTCGTTGGGGATGATGATGAGTGAATCAACCTTGTCGGAAAGGTTGGCAATGCCGCTTTCCGCCTGCTTCATACGGTTGGCACCCTCGAACTTGAAGGGCTTCGTCACGACGCCGACGGTCAGGATGCCCGCGTCATGCGCCAGCTGCGCAATGATCGGAGCCGCGCCGGTGCCGGTGCCGCCGCCCATACCGGCGGTGATAAAGACCATGTCAGTGCCCTCCAGCGCCTGAGAAATGGCAGCCTTGGACTCCTCCGCGGACTTCTGGCCGATCTCCGGCTTGGAGCCTGCGCCCATGCCGCCGGTCAGCTTTTCGCCGATCTGGATCTTATTCTTGCACTTGGATTTGTTGAGATCCTGCTTATCAGTATTGACCGCAACGAACTCGACGCCCTGAACGCCGCCCGCGATCATTCTGTTGATAACATTGTTGCCGGCGCCACCGACGCCGATGACCTTGATCGATACAACCTTCTCTGTAAAGTCTGCCATTTGTTCTCCTCCTATGTATGTCACAGCATCAAAAACTGGAAAAACGCATACTGAATCAATTATTCAACTTATTGTAGCTCGAAAATGGCTCTGGGTCAATAGAAATTCTGGAATTTTCGCGGATTTTCGCCGCGTTTTTCCACGATTCACTCCTGAGAATAGAATCTGGCCTCGCTGCTGTCCGAGAAGGTCAGGTCAATGACGCCCGCCTGGAAGTCGGAGAGCTTGCTGAGGATCACCGTCAGGTAGTCGATCTTATAGCTTAGCTCCTCCGTTCCGCCGAGGCGGATCTCGTAGCGTCCGTCGTACTGGAGGACGATGTCATACTCCTTTTCCGTGTTGATCGACACGATATGGTCGAGAAGTCCCGTCCCGTCCAGCTCCGCGATCACCGCGAGGGCCGCGTTGAGCGAGGCCGGGTTCGTCGCCGTTACGACGCTGCCCACCGTCGGGCTGTTGACCGTCACGCCGAGGATGCGCGGGATGCGCTTGCCGTCCGCCTGAATCGCCGAGTTGTCCGCGGCAGAGGCTTCTGCAGCCGTATCCCTGCCCGCGGTGTCCGCTGTATCGGAGGGCTGCTGCGTCTGTTCGCCGGATGCTGCGTCCGGGTTTTCGGAGGGCTGCTGCGCCTCATCTTCACCGGCATTTTCGCTGTCCGGGTTTTCGGAGGGCTGCTGCGCCTCATCTTCACCGGCATTTTCGCTGTCCGTGTTTTCTACCGGCTGCTCGGCCGGCTCCTCCACCGGCGCTTCTGCGTCCGGAGCCGTCGGCTCCGCCGTCAGCGTGCTGTCTGGAGCGGAATCCGAGATCTGCTCCAGCGCCTTGCCGACGGAATTGATGAGCCACGTCGTGTTGGTATCGGTCGTCACGGCAAACGTCGCGTCGCTCTCCTTGACCTCGATCACGATCTTATCCGGCAGGAAGCGGATGATGCTGACCGTCTCCACATACGGAAGGCTCGCCTTGATGCTTCCGGCGGCAGCCTCCTTATTGAGCGTGAAGAGATTGTCGCCCTTCTGAATGCCGGAGGCGCTGCGGATCTCCTCCGCAGAGTAGATCGTATTGCCCTGCACCTCCACCGTATTGACCTTGAAAAAAATCGCCACGCCGAAGATCACCGCTGCGACGATTGCCGCCATGATCAAAAGCCGGCTGCCAACGCCGCTGCCGGGGCGGCGCTTTCCGGCGTCGCTTCGGCCGCTTCTGCGGACAGGCGGTGATTTACGTCCTTGTGTGTTCATGAATCTGCTCCTTTCCCGGTCTAACCGGGACCTTCTTCCGGGCGCGGCGGACGGCTGTATCCCGCCTCCGGGCGCTCCCGCGTATTGGTTTATTATACACGAACGCTCAGGAGATTTCCACCGTTTTTATGTCAGCGCCGAGACTTTTCAGATTCTCTTCCAGTCTATCATAGCCACGTTTGATGTGTTTTACACCGGAAACGGAAGATTTTCCTTCCGCGCTGAGCGCCGCGATGACCAGCGCTGCGCCGCCGCGCAGATCCTCCGCCAGAAGCTCCGCGCCGTTCAGGCGCTCCACCCCGGTCACGACGGCCTTTCTGCCGTCCACGCGGATGTCTGCGCCCATCTTCCGTAGCTGCTCCGCGTGGCGCAGCCGGTTTTCAAAGATCGTCTCCACAAACTCCGTCCGTCCTTCCGCGCGCAGAAGCGCGGCCATCAGGGGCGCCTGCGCGTCCGTCGGGAAGCCCGGATAAGGCCCCGTCGTCACGCGCTCCAGCGCTTTCAGGCGTCCGGCGCAGGAAATGCGCAGCACATCGTGCCGCTCTTCGATCGTGCAGCCGCTCTCGCGCAGAAGCGCGATCAGCGGACGGCAGGTCTCCGCAGACGCCTGACGGAGCGTAACGTCTCCGCCGCAGGCCGCAGCCGCGCAGAGATAGGTCGCCGTCTCGATCCGGTCCGGCAGGACGGTATAGGTCGTTCCATGCAGCGGCGCGCCGCCGCAGACCGTGATATGTCCGCCGCCCGCGCCGGATATCTCCGCGCCAGCGCTGCGCAGGAAGCCCGCCAGATCGACGATCTCCGGCTCCCGCGCCGCGTTCCATATTTCCGTGCATCCGGTGCAGCCTGTTGCCGCCAGCATGGCGTTCTCGGTCGCGCCGACGCTGGGGAACGGCAGCGCGATTTTCGCCGGGGCCAGCGTCTGTGCCTTCGCGCAGACGTGCCCGCCCTCCATCTCCACCTCCGCGCCCATCGCGCGGAGCGCCATCAGATGCAGGTCAATGGGCCTTGCGCCCAGCGGGCAGCCGCCCGGCAGCGCCAGCCTCGCCTTTCCCCTTCTCGCCAGCACCGGCCCGAGAAACACGATCGACGAGCGCATTTTTCCGGCCAGCTCCACGGGGATCTCGCAGCCGTCCATCCCGGATGCGTCCACAAAAAGGCTTCCGCCCCGGCGCTCCGAACGGCAGCCGAGGCATTTCAGAATTTCCAGTGCGGTATCCACGTCCTCGATCTGAGGACAGTTATGTAGCACACAGGGACTTCGGCACAGCACGGCCGCCGCCAGAATCGGCAGCACACTGTTTTTCGCGCCGTGGATGGGAACCGTCCCATACAGCGGCGCGCCGCCGGTGACAGACAGAATCTGCATACGCATTCCTCCGCATATTGGGCTTTTTCTGCCCATCCTATGCGGAGCTGCCTTTTATCGTGCCTTTGCAAGCTCCATCGCCACGTCGTAGATACGTTCCGCCGCGTCCACGACGGCCATTTTATGCGCCGCGCTTGTCATGCTCCGGCGGCGTTCCGGATCGCTCAAAACGGCCTTCGCCGTCTCATAGAGCGTCTCGCCGCTGCATTCCGACTCACGCAGCACGATCGCCGCGCCGTGCTTTTCCAGCACGCGGGCGTTTTTCTCCTGATGATTGTCCGTCACGTTCGGCGACGGGACCATGATGCAGGGCGTACCGGAGGCCGCAGCCTCGCTGATGGTGGCCGCGCCCGCGCGGCAGATCACAAGATCCGCCGCCGCCATGACCAGCGGCATATCGTAGATAAACTCCCGCATTTCCACATCGGGGTGGCCTTCCAGATCCACGCCAAGCTCCCTGACATACTCCGGCATCCAGCGCCAGCCGTAGGAGCCGGTCGCGTGGATGTGGCGGAACGGCTCGCCGTCGCGGCATTCGCACTTCATGAATTCCGCGATCTTCTTGTTCATTTCACGCGCGCCGAGACTGCCCCAATAGGACACGACCAGCGGCTTGTCGCCGAGGCCGAGCTGTCTGCGCGCCTCCGCCTTGTCCATGTAGAGGAATTTCTCCCGAACGGGCGTTCCGGTAACGATCACGCGCTCCGGGCTTGTGTACTGCCTGCGGCTGTCCTCAAAGGAGACCATAATGCGATCCACCGACCGCTCGACCATCCGGGTCGTCAGTCCGGGGACGGCGTTGGATTCATGCACAGCCGTCGGCACCCCAAGCCGCGCGCCCATTTTCAGCGCCGGAAAGCTGGCGTAGCCGCCCGTGCCGACGATCACATCCGGGTCGAATTCCCGGATGATGCGCCGCACCTTGCGCATGGAGCCGGACATATGCAGCAGCGTCGTCACGTTGTGCCAGACTGCCGCCGGGGTCAGCTTTCGCTGATAATTGGAGATCTTCAGCGTTTCAAGCCGGAAGTTTTCCAGCGGGACGAGCTTGTTTTCCATGCCGTCCTCCGCGCCGATGAAGAGGATCTCACAGTCCGGCTTTCTCTGCCGCAGCATGTTCGCCACGGCAATAGCGGGATAGATATGGCCCCCTGTACCGCCGCAGGTAAATATGACCTTCATCCGGCCGCCTCCCAATTACGAAACAGATTTTTGATACAGGAAATTGTTGTCGTTCTGGCGTGAAACGCTCAGGATAAGTCCGACCTCAAACAGCTGCATCAGCAGCGCCGTTCCGCCGTAGGAGAAGAACGGCAGCGAAATGCCCGTCGCGGGCAGGAAGTTCGTCACAACGGCGATGTTCAGGAAGGTCTGGAGCGCAAGATGCGTCGTGATACCCGCAGCCAGAAGTGCGCCGAAGCGGTCGCGCGCGTGCATGGCGATCCAGTAGCCGCGGATGATGAGCATGGCAAACAGGATCAGCACGGCCATCGCGCCGATATAGCCCAGCTCTTCGCAGACGATCGGGAAAATATAGTCGTTGTGCTCAAACGGAAGATACAGATATTTTTGACGGCTGCGGCCGAAGCCGAGGCCCATCAGTCCGCCGGAGCCGATGGCGTAGAGCGACTGAAGGATCTGATAACCGTCGCCGGTCGGATCGGAAGCCGGGTCACGCCACGCCGTAACGCGCGCGCTGGCATAGCCCATCGTCGCAAGGTAGATCGCCGCGAACGCACCGACCAATGCGCCGCCGATGAGGAACCACTTCGTCTCCACACCGCCGAGGAACATCATTGTCGCACCGAGCGCGAGAATGATCAAAACGCCGGAGAAATGGCGTTCCAGCGCGGTCAGTCCGCAGATGACCACAAGGATCGCCGCATAAGGCAAAATGCCGTATCGGACGGTCTGCATTTTATCCCGGTAGACCGACATCATGGACGCAAAGGCCATAATGATCGCCAGCTTTGCGACCTCCGAGGGCTGGAAGCTGAAAATACCGATCTGGATCCAGCGCTTCGCGCCGTATCCGTCTGTGCCGAACAGCGCAACAAGAATCAGCAGGAACACGGAGCCTGCCAGAATAATCATGGAAACGCCGCGCCAGATCTGATAATTGATGCGGCTGACAAAGAGCATGATACCGATGCCGACCAGCGCAAACACAGCCTGACGGGCAAAATAGTAAGTGGAATTGTGCTTATCGGCGTAAGCGCGCGCATAGCTCGCCGAGAACATCATAATGACACCGATCGTGACCAGCAGGACTGTCAAAACCAGAAAAGGCACGTCGAGAAGTCCGCGCTCGTCCGGGATCAGCTTGGTTTTTTGCTCCTGCTGCCGGGGAAGATGTCCCTCCCGGTCCAGCGCAGGCATAGAGGAGGAATTCTGCATAGGCCGCTCCTTTCAGGGAAACTCAGAATCGGTTCATGACGCCGATCCCAGCGAGAATGCACATGACGCAGGTCACGGAAACAAAAACAGTCCAGATCTTGACCTCGCTCCAGCCGGACATTTCAAAATGGTGGTGGATCGGCGTCATTTTGAAGAAGCGCTTGCCGTGGGTGAGCTTGAAATAGGTCACCTGGATCATGACGGAGAGCGTTTCCAGAATGTAGACAAGGCCGACAAGGATCAGCACCAGCGGCATATCCAGCGCGAACGCCATGCCGCACACGGCAGCTCCGAGGAACAGGGAGCCGGTATCGCCCATAAAGACCTTTGCCGGATGGAAGTTGTAGCACAGGAAGCCCGCAAGTCCGCCCGCGATGGTGGCCGGAAGCAGCGCCAGCGCCGAGGAGCCGGAATTGGTGCCCCACATATACGCAAACACGGCGAAGAACACCATGACCGGGAGCGTTACGCCGGAGGCGAGGCCGTCGATGCCGTCCGTCAGATTGACTGCGTTCACGCAGCCGACGATGACCAGCACGGCAAAAATCAGATAAACGACCCAGTTGATCTGGAATGTGACGTTCCAGAACGGGATATACAGGTCGCAGGTCAGGTTGCCGTTATGCCGCAGGAGCAGCAGATACGCGACCGCCGCTGCCAGCTGGAGCAGGAATTTCTGCGCCGCCGTCAGGCCGAGGTTTCTTTTCAGCTTGACCTTGATGAAGTCGTCCGCAAAGCCGATCAGTCCGTAGACCAGCGCGAAGGCAAACACCAGCAGATGGGTGTACTCCCCTTCCAGCATGTCCTTCCAGCCGAACGCGACCGTGCAGATCAGCGAGGCCAGAATGAACATAATGCCGCCCATCGTCGGCGTACCGGCCTTGCTGTTGTGCCACTTCGGGCCGATCTCCCGGATGGACTGCCCGGCCTTGAGGGCGCGGAGCATCGGAATGGCGATCCTTCCAAAAAGCACGGTCAGGACAAACGCGCAGACCGCTGCGAGCAAAATAAGCATGAGGCTTCTCCTCCGTATTCCATAGCGCCGCAAAGGCGGCGTTTATTTCTCTTCGTCCAAAAACAGATGCAGCGCCTGCTCCATCTTCATGCCGCGGCTTCCCTTGAACAGCAGCACGTCGCCCTCTGCCGCGCGGGTGCGCAGAACGTGGGCCAGATCCTCGTGCGTGTCGAAATGCTCCGCGTTTTTCGGAGCCATGCCGCCGGTGATCGCACCTGTCACGGTGCGCAGGGAATGATGACCGTAGGTAAAGAGCATATCCGCCTTCGTCGCGGCGATGCGTCCAATGCGGTAGTGCTCCGCGCTGCTGCGGTTTCCAAGCTCCAGCATGTCGCCGAGTACGGCGATGCGTCTGCCGGTCGTGTGGTAATTGCCCAGCACCTCCAGCGCGGCCTGTGTCGATTCCGGGCCGGCGTTGTAGCAGTCCTCAATGATCGTCATGCCGTTCTGCGTGTAGATTCTCTGCCGCATTCCGGTATTCCGGAAGCCCTCCAGCTGCGTCTGGATCTTCTCCGGCGGCATACCGAGCAGAAGCGCGACCGTGACTGCCGCGAGGGCGTTATACACCGAGTGCCGCCCTGCGGAAGGCACAAACAGCTCGAAGTGGTGCCCGAGGCCGGAGACCATGAAGCGCATTCCGTCCTCCAGCTCCTGAATGTCGGTCGCAACTACGTCGCAGGCCGCATTCTCAATGCCGAAATAGCGCTTTTTGTGTCCGCCGTCGTTTCTAATGTTCCACAACAGCGGCTCGTCTCCGTTGAAAACGCCGAGGCCGCTTTCCGGCACGCCGCGCAGGATCTCCAGCTTCGCCTGCAAAATTCCCTCGCGGCTGCCGAGATGCTCAATGTGCATCGTGCCGATGTTGGTGATGACCGCAAGGTCCGGTCTTGCGATATTCGTCAGGTATTCCATCTCTCCGAAATGGTTCATGCCCATTTCGAGCACCGCGACCTCCGTCCCCTCCGGGATGTGGAGAATGCTCATTGGAAGTCCGAGGTTGTTGTTATGGTTTCCGTCGGTGCGCGCCGTGCGGAACTGCCCCTGCAGGACGCAGGCCGTCATTTCCTTCGTCGTCGTCTTGCCGACGCTTCCGGTAATGCCGATCACCTTCAGTCCAAGGAGCTGGCGATAGCCCGCTGCGATCTTTCCATAGGCCAGCAGCGCGTCCGGCACGACAAGGCACGGAAGTCCCGTCTCGACCGGATGCTCGACCAACGCGGCAGCCGCGCCGTTCTTCGCCGCAGCTCCCAGAAAATCGTGGCCGTCCACACGCTCGCCCTTCAGCGCAATGAACAGATTTCCCGGCGCGATGGCGCGGGAATCCGACTTAACGCCCGTGATGCGCGTCTCGCCGCAGCCCTCCGGAACGTCCGCGCCGCACCATGCGGCGATCTGGCTCAAAGTCAGTTCTTTCATTTTTCTCTCTCCAAATGCTCCGCTACGATCTCACGTTCATCCATATGTCTCTTTTCGTGGCCGACCTCCTGATAGGTCTCATGTCCCTTGCCGCAGAGCAGAATGATATCATTCTCCCTGGCATGGTCGAGCGCCCACCCGATAGCCTCCACGCGGTTTTCGATCACGACCGGCTTGTTTTTTGCGTCCTTCATGCCCTCTGCGATCTGCGCAATGATGGCATTGGGGTCCTCCGTGCGCGGATTGTCCGAGGTCACAACGCACAGGTCGGCCAGTCTCCCGCCGATCTCGCCCATGACCGGACGCTTGAAGGGGTCGCGGTCGCCGCCGCAGCCGAATACGGCGATCACCCGGCCCTTGCAGAAGCCGCGCGCCGTTTTCAGCGCGTTTTCCAGGCTGTCGGGCGTATGGGAATAGTCGATCAGGACGGTATAATCCTTTCCGTGTGTCGGAACGACCTCCATCCGGCCCTTGACGCCATGCGCCTGCCGGAGCGCCGCCGTGACCTCGCTCAGGGAAAGCCCCAGCGCAAGCCCCGTACCGATCACAGCCAGCGCGTTGTACACGCTGAACGCGCCCGGAATGCGCAGCTCCGCGCGGCTGATCTCGTTTCCGGTCACAACGTCCGTCTCCACGCGGTCAGACTTGAGGCGGATGTTTTTCGCCACAAGGTCGGCGGCGTTGTCCTTCGTGGAATAGGTCAGGATGCGGCAGGACGCCTGCCGGCGGATACGGTCGCAGTAGAGGTCATCCAGATTCATCACGCCCACGTCGCAGCGCTGGAAGAGCTTCGCCTTCGCGTCGCAGTAATCGAGCATCGTCTTGTGGAAGTCCAGATGATCTTCCGTCAGATTTGTAAACACGCCCACGTGGAAATGCACGCCGTCCACACGGCTGAGCGCCAGCGCGTGGGAGGACACCTCCATCACGACGTGCGTGCAGCCCGCGTCGCGCATCTCGGCAAAGAGCTTTTGCAGCTCGATGCTCTCCGGCGTCGTGCGCTCGGTATCAAGAACCTTGTCCCCGATCATGTTCTGGATCGTGCCGATCAGGCCGACCTTCGCGCCGAGCGTTTTTTCCAGCACCGTTTTCAGCAGATACGTCACCGTCGTCTTGCCGTTGGTGCCGGTCACGCCGATCATGGTCATGGAATCTGCCGGATGGCCGTACCAGTTGGCTGCGGCCATCGCCAGCGCGTGGCGCGCATTGCCGGTCAGAACATATGGCACATCTATCTGCGGCTTTTTCTCACAGATCACTGCCGCCGCGCCGTTTTTGACGGCAGCGGGAATAAATTTATGGCCATCGGCCGCAAAGCCGGGAACGGCGACAAAGAGTCCGCCGGGCTGGACCTGGCGCGAGTCGGCGCTCACGCCACTGATCTCCAGCTCCGGAGAAGCCGTGCATTCGATTACCTCGATTCCTTTCAAAAGTTCCTGAAGCTTCATTCGTATCTTCCTTTCTCAGTCCTCAAGAGAGCTGTGGTCGGTAAATTCTACTGTTATTGTAGTACCTCTGTCAACCATGGTCCCCGGCTCGACAGACTGGTACGTCACGGTCGCATAGCTCGTGGAGTCCGTGCCCTTTGCCTGCACATAGACGCCCGCGTAATTCGCCAGCCAGTTGACGTCCGCGACCGAGTGGCCGATAAAGTCCGGGACCTCCACCTGCTCGGTGGATTTCTCGTAGTCAAAGTACAAAATGACCTCGGAATTGCCGGGAAGCTCCGCACCTGCCGCCGGGATCTGATCGGTGACGATCGCGCCGTTTCCAAGTGTCCGGCACGTCAGGCTTCTTTCCTTGAGCGCCGCCTGCACTTCCTCGAGCGTCATGCCCGTCAGCTCCGGCATCTTCACGTTGATGCCGCGGATATCGTCGGAGGAATAATCCGGCTCCACGCCGAGATACGGCAGTATGTCGAGGAAAATATCACGCACCGTCGGCGCGGCCATCAGGCCGCCGGAAATGTAGTAGCCGCTGGGCGTGTATTTGGTGTTGTCCTCCTGGTATTTCGGCGTATCGAGCGCCACAAGAACGAGGTACTGCGGATCGTCGATGGGCGCGACGCCCACGAACGAGACGATCTTGTCCTCGACCTGATTGCCGTTTTCATCATAGGTATCGATCTTTTCGGAGGTACCGGTCTTGCCGCCGACGCGGTAGCCGGGCGTCTTGGCGCCCTTGGCGGTGCCCTCGGTGACGACCTTTTCCATCAGGTCGCGCATCGTGATCGAGGTGCTCTCGCTGATGGCCTGCCGCAGGACCGTCCGTCCGTTTTCCAGCACGACGTTTCCGTCGGCGTCAAGAACCTGACTGACGATATACGGCTCGAGCACATAGCCACCGTTCACGACCGCCGCGATGGCTCTCGCCTGCTGGATCGGCGTGACGCGGAAGGTCTGGCCGAACGCGCCGGAAATGACCGACGCATAGCCCTGACTCAGCACGTCCAGACCGAAGAAGTAGCCCTTCGATTCGCCCGGAAGATCGACGCCCGTGCGCTCCATGACGCCGAAGTCCTTGGCGTACTCATAAAAGCGCGTGCCGCCGAGCTGAACGCCGATGTGGCCGAAGGCGATGTTGCAGGAATTGCCCAGCGCCTGCGCAGTCGTCTGCGCGCCGTGACCGGCTGCCTTCCAGCAATGGACGATCTGCTGGCGGTCGGCGATCTTCTCCGCGCCGCCGCAGTAATAGGTGTCGTTCAGCGTCGCCGCGCCGCAGTCAAGCGCCTCGGCCAGCGAGACGACCTTGAAGGTCGAGCCAGGCTCATAGCCGTCGGAGACGCAGCGGTTTCTCCACTGCTTCAGGCGCGCCGCAGCCACAGCCTGATTGTATTCCGTTTTTGCCTTTTCAAACTCCTCCGTCCCCTTTTGCAGGCGGAGAAGCTGCTGATACTGCTGCTCAAGGCGCTCGTTCAGAACGTCGTCATAGATTTGCAGATGGTCGTTCGGATCGTAGCTTCCCAGCGTCGCCATTGCGACGATCGCGCCAGTGTTTACGTCCATGACGATGCCGAATGCGCCGTTCTGGATCTCGTAGCGGTCGATGGCCGCCTGAAGATTCTTTTCCAGATACGCCTGCACCGTCGTATCCATCGTCAGCACAAGGCTGTCGCCGTCGCTGGCGTCGTAGTATTTCTCATAGGTAAAGGGCATTTCCGAGCCGTAGTTTCCCTTGGTCGTCACGACCTTGCCCGCCGTACCCTCCAGATAGGAGTTGTAGTAGGCCTCGAGTCCCTCCGTACCGACGTTGTCGTCGCTGACGAAGCCCAGCAGCTGCGCACCCAGCGAGGAATAGGGGTAATAGCGCTTGGAGTCCGTTTCCAGATAGACGCCCTTGATGTTGCCGTCGTTGATGAACGCGCGCACCTCGTCCGCAAGCTCTTCGGAGATCTTCTTCTGAATGATCTTGTAGCGGTAGGCCTTATCCGCCGCCTGCTGACGGACGAAATCCTCCGTCACGTCCAGAATGCCGCTCAGGCCCACTGCGATCCGGTCGAGCAGGTCGCTGTTCTCCGGCGTTTTCATCTCCTCCGCGATCTCGTTGGGGTCGATGAACACTGTCTCCACCGTCGTGGAGCCGGCAAGAATGTTCATGTTCCGATCGTAGATCTCACCACGGGAGGCCGTCAGCTTCGTATACCGGGTCTGGTTGTTGATCGCAAGCTCCTCATAATAATCGTGATCCACGATCATGAGCTTATACAGCCGTCCGGCCAGCGTCAGAAACAGCGCAACGCCGAAGAAGCCCAGCAGGATCCAGATCCGCGTCAGGATCGTGCGGCTTGCCCTGCCTTCCTTCTTGTCCTGCGCGGGCGTCTGCTTCCTTTTCCGATTGTGACCGTCCTTCGGACGAAGTACTTTGAGTGCCATTTACCTTGCCTTTCCCGCTGCTGTGTAAAACAAGGGCGGTTATCCTCATCCAACCGCCCTTGCCAAAACCTATTATCACGGCTGCACCGGCTCACGATGAAGAAGCATGTCTGCGGCAGCCGTGTTTCACACCGTCTGCTTCATTCTATGCCGCCGAGGGCCGCAGATATGCGATCAGATCTGAGATGCTTTCTTCCACCGCGCCGATGATCTCTCCGAGAATGTTTGTCTTTTCCTCCTCGTAGATCTCCGCTCTGTCCGACCCGGACAGGCTGACGTAGATCACCTGATCGTCTCTTGGCGCAGACATGCCGAGCTCCTCCGCCCGCTGCTGCACGACCTTGAGATCGATCTTGCTTTCATATTTGCTTTCCAGCAGCGTCTGCTGCGCGGTCAGCTCGTTGAGCTGGCTTTGCAGCTCGCCGACTCTCGTCGTGGCCTCAAACAGCTGCACATAGCCGAAAATGACGAGCACCAGCATCAGGGCCGCCGCCGCCATGCCGAACAGCGTAAACGGCGCGACCGCCGTCTTGACCTTGACGCGCTGACGGCGCTCCGGGAGCGTGCGCTCCTCCGGGAGGCCCTGCCGCTGCGGCTGCCGGACGGCGCTGCCGTCATAGTAATTTTCCGTTCCGTTCGGATAGCGATAGACGTTGGAGTAGACGTCGTATGCTGCGGCTCCATTCGTGCCATAGCGTCTGTTTTCTGCCATGCTATCGTTTACTCCCTTCTATCGCCTGCCGCGTCTGCGGCGGCTGTTCAGATTTTTTCCGCCACGCGGAGCTTCGCGCTGCGTGCGCGGGGGTTTTCGGCAAGCTCTTCCTCACCGGCCGTGACAGGCTTTCGCGTCACGATCTCAATACGCGGCTTTCTGCCGCAGACACATACCGGAAAGCTCGGCGGGCAGATACAGCCCTTCGCGGCCTCCGCCATGGAATTTTTCACAATGCGGTCCTCTAACGAATGGAACGTGATGACCGCAAGCCTTCCGCCCGGATTCAGGCGGTCGACCGCCGTTTTCATCATGCGGCTGACACAGTTCAGTTCGTCGTTGACGGCGATGCGGATAGCCTGAAAGCTCCGCTTGGCCGGGTGCTGCTTTTCGCGCAGCGCCTGCGGCGGCATTGCGCCGCGGATGACGGACGCAAGCTCCAGCGTCGTTTTGATTGGATGCTCGCTGCGTGTGCGTTCGATGGCCGCGGCAATGAGCGGCGCGTAGCGTTCCTCACCGTACTCGAAGAGGATGCGGCGCAGCTCCTCGCGGGGCCATGTGTTGACGATCTCATAGGCCGTCAGCGCGTCGTCCCGGTTCATCCGCATATCGAGCGGCGCGTCGGTCATATAGGAGAAGCCGCGTTCGCCGTCGTCCAGCTGCGGCGAGGAAACGCCGAGATCGAACAGCATTCCGTCCACCTTGGGGATGTCCAGGGAATCCAGTATTTCGCCAAGGTCGGAGAAGTTCCCGTGTACCAGCGTGACCTTGTCCATATGCTCCTTCAGCCGCTCCCGCGCCGCGTTCAGCGCGACCGTGTCGCGGTCGATGCCGATGAGGCGTCCGCCGGTCAGCCGCCGGCAGATCTCAAGCGAGTGGCCCGCACCGCCGAGCGTACCGTCCAGATAAATGCCGTCCGGGCGGATATTCAGAAGCTCGATGGTCTCGTTCAGGAGAACGGACTTATGTGAAAATTCCATCAGAATCCAAGCTCCTCCATGACCGCCGCCAGATTCTCCGGCGTGAGCGTCTCGCTCTCCAGCTTCTCATAGGCTTCGCTGTCCCAGATCTCCGCGTGGCCGCCCTGGCCGATGAACGTGACCTCCTGCTGGAGGCCCGCGTACTGCCGCAGCTCCGCCGGGATCAGGAAGCGTCCCTGCTTGTCCGGCTCGCACTTCGCGGCATTGGCGAAGAGGAAGCGCATCTTCCGTGCCTGCGAGATGGGCAGTGCGTTGTATTTATCCAGGATGCCCTGCCAGCCCGCCTCGGTATAGACGGAAAGGCAGTGATCCAGTCCGAGCGTGACATAGAAGGCGTCGCCAAGCTCCTCGCGCAGCTTCGAGGGAACGAACAGGCGGCCCTTGGGATCGACCGTATGCTTGTATTTTCCGTACATTCCCTCTCACCTCGCTCCATTTCAATCTATTTTGCTCCACTTAGCTCCACTTCACTTATATAATAAGGGCCGCACCCTTAAAATGCAAGTCCTTTCTTGAAAATTTCTGCGCAAAATTAACCCGATTTTTTAGGCAGTTTTTCGCCGTTTTTCGTATTTTAGAACGTTTATTTAAGAATGACAAAATGTAACGGAAGGGCAGGCGCTTTCAGCCGCCTGCCCCCATAGTCTCCAGCACCGAGATCCCGTTTTCGTCCGCCGCGACCGTCAGCCTGCGCGGCGCATCCTTTTGAAGCAGGCGCTCGGAAAGCGCCGTTTCGACCATGTCCTGAATGCGGTGGCGGACGCTTCGCGCACCGCTGTCGTCCTGGCTGCACAGCGCGGCAAGATACGGACAGACCTCCTCGCTGATCTCCAGCTCCAGGCCGCGCAGCGCGGCCCTCTGCACCATCTGCCGCAGCTGCCGCCGTGCGATCTCGGCAAGGTCGTCCTGCGAGAGTGGACGGAAGGTCGTGATGCAGTCGATACGCCCCAGAAGCTCCGCCGGGAACGCCTGCCGAAGAATTCGTTTTGTCCGGTCCTGCGCGCTGCCGGGCGTGAAGCCGACACCGTTTTTCACCGATTCTCCGCTTCCCAGATTGGAGGTCATGACGACCATGGTGTTCTTGAAGTCCACCGTCCGGCCGAGAGAATCCGTCAGAATGCCGTCCTCTAGAATTTGCAGCAGCAGTCCCGTCACATCCCGGTGCGCCTTCTCCAGCTCGTCGAGCAGCACCACACTGTACGGCCTGCGGCGCACCTTCTCCGTCAGCGTTCCGCCCTCCTCATAGCCGATGTAGCCCGGCGGCGCGCCGATCAGACGCGTCACGGAGTTCGGGTCCATATATTCCGTCATGTCGATGCGCACCAGCGCGTCGCGGCTTCCGTAGACACAGTCTGCCAGCGCCTTGCACAGCTCCGTTTTTCCGACGCCCGTCGGCCCCATGAACAGCAGCGACGCCGCCGGGCGTGTGCGCTCTCCGAGGCCCGCTCTTCCGCGCAGAACGGCCTTGGAGACCTCCTCGACCGCCTGCTCCTGCCCGACGATCCGACTGCGAAGGTCCTCGCGCAGGCCGAGGAGCTTTCCACACTCCGGAGCCGTCAGCTTCCCCGCCGGAATGCCGGTGCGCTCCGCGACTGTCTGCGCCACGTCTTCGCGGTCAAGCGCCCGCCCGCGCAGGCTCTGGGTCACGCTCATCTGCTGGCGCATCAGCGTTTGCAGCCGATCGCGCAGGACTGCCGCGCGCTCGTACTGCCCCTCCGAGACCGCCTGCTCCAGCTCCTGCGTCAGCGACTGCCGCTTCCGCTCGGAGAGCCGCCCCACGCTCCGTTCTCCCTCTCTCAGGAGCACGCGCGCCGCGCTTTCGTCAAGCAGGTCGAGCGCCTTGTCCGGCAGAAAGCGGTCGGTCAGGTACCGGCACGACAGCTCCACCGCCGCATCGATGGCCTCCTGCGTGATGCGGATACGGTGATGCGCCTCCAACCCGCCGCGCAGGCCAAGGAGCATTTGCTTTGCCTCCTCACGCGACGGCTCACGCACCACGACCGGCCGGAAGCGGCGTTCGAGCGCGGCGTCCTTTTCGATATACTTCCGGTATTCTGCCAGCGTCGTCGCGCCGATCATCTGAAGCTCGCTCCGACCCAGCGCAGGCTTGAGCAGATTCGCTGCGTCGATCGCGCCCTCCGCGCTTCCGGCGCCGACCAGCGTGTGCATCTCGTCCACAAAAAGGATAATGTTCCCGCAGCGGCGGATCTCAGCCAGAATGTCGCGGACGCGCTCCTCAAATTCGCCGCGGTATTTCGTTCCCGCCAGCACGCTCGCCATATTCAGGCAGAACAGGCGCTTTGTCCGCAGCGGCTCCGGGACGTTCCCGGCAGCGATCCGCTGCGCGAGTCCCTCCACAATGGCCGTTTTCCCGACGCCCGGTTCGCCGATCAGCGCAGGATTGTTCTTGTTTTTCCGGCATAGGATCTGCAAGACGGCAGATATCTCCTTCTCGCGCCCGATCACAGGGTCGCTCCGCGACGCCTTTTCCAGCATATTTTCACAGTATAGCTCCAGCAGCTTCGTAGTGGTTTCCCTCCTGTCGTTTTGTACCGGACGCGGCAGCCGCAGACTGCTGTAGGCATCGGAAAAGACACAGTTCAGATCCGTCCCGCCGCCCAGCAGAATGCATGCCGCCGTACACCGCTCCTCCCGCGTCAGCGCGAGCAGCAGATGCTCCGGCTCGATGCGTTCCATATTCAGCATGGCCGCCTCTAATCCCGCCTGCCGAAGCGTCTTTTTCGCCCTTGGCGAAAGCCCCTGCAAAAGCGGTACGCGCCTGCTCCCGCGTCCGGTCTGCGACAGCAGGAGGCTGCGGAAGCTCTCCGCCTCCCAGCCCGTGCGCGTCAGCACGCGGCAGGCCGCAAGCTGTTCCCGGCGGAGCATCGCCAGCATCAGATGCTCCGTCCCGACATAGCTGTGTCCCATCTCCCGCGCCAGCGCATACGCCTCGCGCAGGAGGCTCTGCGTGTCCTCCGAAAGCGGCCGTTTTTTCAATCTGCGTCACCTCATTTCCAAGAAATTTTCGCCGCGGCCTTCTTTTTTTATACGGTATCCACGAAAAAAACATTTTTTCCATTTCGGCGCAGAATTAACATTTGCTTTTTTGAAAAACCGTGATAGAATAAAAGCGCATTAAAACAGATGGAGGTGCTATTATGGCATATGTTATCAGCGACGCTTGCGTCAAGTGCGGCGCTTGTGCAGACGCTTGCCCGCTCGGCATCATCACCGAGGGCGAGGACAAGTACGTCATCGACGCCGATCAGTGCGTGAGCTGCGGCACTTGTGCTGCGGAATGCCCCAACGAGGCTATTTCCGAGGAGTAATCATGTACATGGCAAAGAGCCTGTGCAATTTTGCACAGGCTCTTTCTCAATATTTCACTTTCAGGAGGCGTTATGGTCGAGGAGCTTTGGGGCGGCATCCGGATGCAGTACAGCGCCGGACAGTTCCAGCTGAGCACAGATTCGATGGTGCTGGCGGATTTCTGTACGCTTCCGCCGCGCAGCGCCATCTGCGACCTTGGCTGCGGGTGCGGGAGCCTCTCGCTTTTGCTCTGCGGAAAATATCCGCAGGCGCAGCTTACCGGCATGGAGCTTCAGGAGGAAGCCGCCGCGCTTGCGCAGGAAAACGCCGTGCAGAACAGCCTTTCTGACCGTCTGCGTATCCTCTGCGGCGATCTTCGGGAGCACCGGACGCTGCTTCCGCACAGCAGCTTCGACGCCGTCGTCTCCAATCCGCCCTATTATCCCGCCGGGAGCGGCGGCGTCTCCGATTTCCCGGCGCTGGCTGCGGCGCGGACGGAGCTTTTCTGCACACTGGACGATCTCTGCGCCTGCGCGGCGTGGCTGCTTAGAAGCGGAGGGCGTTTTTTCGTTGTCCATAAGCCGGAGCGTCTCGCGGAGCTGATCTGTGCGCTGAGCCGCCGCCGTCTGGAGCCGAAGCGCCTGCGTCTGGTGCGCCATCAGGCCGGAGGCCCCGTTTCCCTCGTTCTTCTGGAAGCGCGGCTGGACGGCCGTCCGGGGCTGCAATTTGACCCGGATCTTTGTCTTTATGACGCAAGCGGAGCCGAAAGCGCGGATTTCCGCCGAATCTATCATCATCAGGAGGCTTGACATGGCCGGTACGCTTTATCTTGTTCCCACGCCGATCGGCAATCTGGGCGATATCTCCCCGCGTGCGAAAAAAACGCTCGCGGAGGCGGATTTCATCGCTGCGGAGGACACGCGGGTGTCCTTGAAGCTTCTCAACCATCTGGAGCTGAAAAAGCCGCTCGTCAGCTATTATGAGCACAACAAAAATGAAAGCGGCCCGCGCATCGTCGAGCGACTGCTTGCCGGCGAGAGCTGTGCGCTTGTGACCGACGCCGGTTCCCCCGCCATCTCCGATCCCGGCGAGGATCTGGTCGCGCTCTGCGCAAAGGCGGGCGTGTGCGTCTGCGCCATTCCCGGCCCCTGCGCGGCGGTCACGGCGTTGAGCGTCTCCGGCCTGCCGACCGGGCGCTTCTGCTTCGAGGGCTTTCTGTCCACGAACAAAAAAAGCCGCCGGGAGCATCTGGACTCCCTGAAATCCGAACGGCGCACTATGATTTTCTATGAAGCGCCGCACAAGCTTCAAAACACACTCAAGGATCTTACCGACGCCTTCGGGCCGGAGCGGCGCATCAGCCTCTGCCGGGAGCTTACCAAGCTCCATGAGCAGATCCTTCGCATGACGCTCGGCGAGGCCCTCGCCTACTACACGGAAAACGATCCGCGCGGCGAGTACGTTCTGATTCTGGAGGGCGCGGCCGAGGCCTCCGAGGAAGCATTGACGCTGGAGGACGCCGTCTCGCTTGCGCTGGAGCGCATCGCCTCCGGCGCGTCCAAAAAGGACGCCGTCCGCGAGGTCTCCCGCGAGACCGGCTTCCCAAAAAATGCGCTCTATGACGCCGTCCTGCGTATGCAGGACGCAGATTGAGCTTTCACCAGAAAGGAGACCGCCATGGCGACCTCTCCCGATTATATCACCTATGTCTGCGACCAGCTGGCGGGCTTTCAGCCGCTCCGATACCGGAAGATGTTCGGAGAATATATGGTCTATCTCTCCGACCGGCCCATTCTCACCGTCTGCGACAACACCGTATACGTCAAAATGTATCCGGAGCTTGCGCAGCTGCTGGACGGCGCGCCGTGCGCCGCACCGTATGAAGGCGCGAAGCCGCATTACATCCTCGATATCGAAAATCGCCCGCTTCTGGAGCAGCTCATTCCGCTCCTAGCGGAGCTGACGCCGCTTCCGAAGCGGAAGAAGGCTTGACCGCCGATTATCCGAATAGAAAAAGCCCGCAGTCGAAAGACTGCGGGCTTTCGCATATTCATCAGCTTGCTGCGTTCATGCTCAAAGCACAAGGCCCTTCTGAAGAATGATGTTCGCGTAGATGGCGCTCTCGCCGGACTGAAGGATGCAGTAGCACTCCTTCGCGCGGTCATAGAACTCGAAGCGCTCATATGCGCCGAAGGCCTTTTCGCCGCGCTCGTCATGCTTGGCGACGATCTTCTTGTATTCCTCCCAGACCGGGATCTCCTTATCCTTGTCGCAGTCCATCTTTTCCATCAGCATGACGGGCGTTTCGACGTAGCTGTCCAGCGGGAACACCTCGAGGATCGCGTCAAGCAGCTCCGGCACGCCGTGTCCGTCGGCACGCAGGAAAATCGTATTGCCGCTCTTCGCCATCGAAGCGCCGGGGAAATTGCCGTCTCCGATGCACAGGCGGTCGCCGTGGCCCATCTCGCTGAGCACCTTCAAAAGCTCCGGGGAAAGGATTTTGGGAATCTTCTTGAGCATTGTTTTTACCTCCAAGTATTTTATCAATCCTGTAAATGGAACGCTTCCTTGATCTCTTCGATCTCCGGGTCGGTGATGTGGACGATCGGCCCGATCTCCTGTGCGCTGATGATCGAATGCGCGGTGGACTCCATGACCTCCAGCCGGTCAAACGCCTGAAGCAGTGAGCCGCCGGTGACGATCACGCAGTCGTTTTCCACCATCACAGCCGGGCAGCTCGGCGCAAATTCCTTCGCCATCTGATCCGGATTCGTGTAGATCTCCTCATACGGGATCTTCTTCACATCACGCAGGAGGATATAGCTCTCCGGGATGGTGCGCGCGTCGAACGCCGCATCTGTCACGGCAAAGGCCATCGCGTGGACGGGATGCGCCAGCAAAATCGCCTGAATGTCCGGGTGCGTCTCGTAGATCTTCTCATGCAGATGCACCGCGCGGGACGGCGTCTTACCAAGCTCCTTCATGCCTGCCTTGACGCGGACAAGATCGTCCTCCTCAAGGTAAGCGCGGTCGTAGTTGAACGGCGTGATGACGAAGCTGCCGTCGGCCAGACGGACGGAGTAGGTTCCGTGGGTCGCCGTGAACAGGCCCATCTGATAGGAGCGGTGGATCAGCGTGATCATATCGCGCCGCGCGGCCAGCTCCTCGGACGAACGGCTGTTGGGAATAAAGTCGTCCATCTTCGTGTGGAAATTTGTCTCGCTCATGCGGTAGGCATCGGCGGGAAGCTCGTGGATATTGCCGACCTTTCTGCCGAGCACCTCGAGCGAGGCCGTGTAATTGAGGGTCTCAAAGCGCTGGAACGCCGTGAACATATCCGGCGCGCCGACACAGACGCCGTGGTTTTCCAGAATGGCAATGTCGCAGCCATCGGCAAACACCGCTCCGACGTTCGTGCCGAGCGCCTCGCTGCCGGGTACGGCATAGGTCGCAATGCGGACGTCCGGGCAGACGCGGCGCACAGTCGGGATCAGGTCGAGGCTCGGGCACTGGCGCACGATGGAGAACGCGACCAGCGCGGGCGGGTGCGCATGGAGCACGGCGTGCAGGTCGCTGCGCATCTTATACACGGAGATGTGGAACGGCAGCTCGGACGAGGGCTTATGCGGCCCGATCACGGTGCCGTCCGGCTTGACGCAGATGATGTCGCGCCGGGTCAGCGTCCCCTTGTCCACGCCTGCGGGCGTGATCCAGATGTTGCCGTCGTCGTCACGGATGGAAAGGTTGCCGCCGGACATGGTCGTCAGCCGCTTATCATAAATGCGCTGCATGAACATGACCAGCTGGTCTGCCGGATGGATGTATTGAATATTCATAATCTTCCTCCTTTTGGGTTCTTTCGGTCAACCGTCGAACACAATGACCAGCATTGTGAAGGTCTGCTTGTTATTGGTGTTGGAGAACGTCGCAATGGTCGTGCCCGCATGCTTCGGCGTTATGGTCATCGGCGTGCTGGAGCCCCATTTGTCCTCGGTGAACGCAACGTCCGCGGCGTCGCCGTCCAGCTCTCTGCGGACGATCGAATTGGGGTTGAAATCGGTCGTCAGGAGCACGCTTCTCGGCGCGTCCGACGTTTTCATCACGACCACGGCCTCGCTGATGCGGAAAATATCCGAAGAGCCGCCCGGATTGTGGCCGTTTGCAAAATCGACCAGCGCGTCAAACGCCTCGCTCTTTGCATTTTCGCCTTCCAGCTCCGATGCATAGGCGTCGGCCATTTCCTTCCACGATTCCTCCGAAGCAGCCAGATTTTCGTAGGATGCGGACACATCCTCGAGCTGTGCCGTCGTATCTGCAAGCTCCTGCTCCAGCTCGCCGGCGCGGCTTTCCGCAAGCTCGGCGCGGGTCTCCGCGTTTTCCGCGCGCTTCTGTGCGTTCTCAAGCTCCTTCTCCGACTGGCGGAGCGTCTGCGCCGAATCTGCGGCCTCGCTGCTCAGCTGCTCGTTCTCGCCGGCGCTTTTGCGGCTCTGCAAATACTGGTAGGCATTCAGGCCGAGCGCTGCCGCGAGCAGCACCGCCAGCACGATCAGCAATGCCGGACTTCTTCCGGTTCCGGGCTTGGGCGCAGGCTTTGGCTGCGGCACAGGCTTCGGTGCAGGGTCCGGTACGGGCTTCGGCTTGGGCGTGGGCGTGGGCTTCGGCCGCGGTGCCGTCTGAACGTTCGCGCCGCAAAAGCGGCAGAATTTGCTGTTCTGCGGCAGCTCACTGCCGCAATAAGGACAGTTCATACGTTTCTCTCCTTCTGTTCTTTTCTTCTCCTGTTGTCTGATGTTATTTTATCATCTTTTCTCCGATCTGTACATATCCAAATACGCATTATTCCAACAAAAGAAGCATGGCGCAGCATCGTAAGCGCGCACATCCCAAAAGCGGCGGCACGTCACAGGACGCGCCGCCGCTTTGTTTTCTCTATTCAGGACTGCGGGTATCGGATCAGGTTATAGAGCGCGCCGAAATCGCCGAAGCGCCGCGTTCCGGCAAGCTCCATGCCAAGGTGGACGCAGAGCACGCAGAAATCCTCGGCCAGCAGCGGGATCACATGGCCGAAATTGCCCTTCCAGTGGCAGCAGGTGCCGGGCCGGAGCAGAATCGCCGGAGAGCTTTACCTTTTCTGTCATTCTTCCTCACATCTCCATTTCCATATCCATTTCCGGATGCTCTGCGCCTGCCCATATCGCGTTCGCTGTCATCCAGATCAGCAGCGCCGCATTGCCGGAGTCCTGGCTCAGTACAAAATCCATTGTCGAGACCTCCGCTCCGGCCAGCTTCCGGATATCAGGGATCAAAACAAAAATGATCTGCCACGTCGGCATATGAAACACGAACATCCGGCGCGGCAGGACCGTTTTCCTTGTCGGCACGGCAAAGGCGCTGCTGAGAATGAGAAGGAGCATTCCCGCACCTATACCGGCCGCCGGGAGGTATGCGCTGCTTCATACTTTGCTCTTTCGCCTCTTGGTTAGTTAGCGTTAACCGCCATATCATGGAAAGGCCGCTCACAGGCGGCGATCTCACTGGTCTCCCTCTTGCTTCGGGTCTCTTCCGCAGCTTCCATGGCACGGCCGGACTTTTTGATTATATTTCAGCACCGAAATCCCGCTTTTTCAAGACAGGCGCAGAAAAAACATACGAAAATATGTCAGATACCGCGCATATCTGAAGCCCAATAGCAGGATCTCTTTTGAAAAGCTGCCGTCTCCCCTGCGGCTGCATTTTTAATTTTGAATTTTTCAAAAACGGGCTTGACAATTCGTCAGATTATGCTATAATAAGCGAGCTGTTTGAGAAACAAGCATGCTGCTGTAGCTCAGTCGGTAGAGCGCGTCATTGGTAATGACGAGGTCGGCAGTTCGAATCTGCCCAGCAGCTCCAGAAGAATCCTTGAAACCACAATGGTTTCGAGGATTTTTTCTATTTTTTGTAAGCAGCTTATTTCTGACGTTTTCCAACAAATCTTCCAACAAAACTGCCTGCGCAGCGGCTACATGGCGGCAAGCAGCCTGACAAGCTCCGGTTTTTCAGCAAGAATCTGAAGAACTTTTTGCATCTCACTGGTCGGTGCAAATGCCCCGGTGTCGGCGTCTGAAAGAAGTTTTCATCCACTTTTGCGCCAGAAGCAGCCGTTCCTCATTATTTGTATGCGCATATACCTCCGTCACCATGCGTGCCTGCGCGTGACCGGTGTCGCCCTGAACCGCCTTGATGTTGCCGCGGCTGATCTGGAGCTTGATAGAGGTGCTGCTGTGCCGCAGACTGTGAAACACAACGCTCCGCAGTTCATTTTCCTGAATGAACACGTCCAGCATTCGGTCGATTTGACGCCGCTCATAAGGGCGGCCGCCCGGCTGTGCGAGGACTAGATTGAAATCCCTGTAATCGGAGCCAAGCAGCATTTTCTCCTTATCCTGCTGTTTCTTTGCTTCGATCAGCGCCGCCGCGACAGTTCTCGGAAGATAAACAACACGGACGCTGCTTTCTGTTTTCGGGGTCTTCAGCACAAGCATCGTTGTACAGTCTGTTTGCTTCCATGCCGGGAACGTGAAAAGGACTTTGCTCCGACCACGCTTTTCCAGCGCTTCCAGACTGCTTTTCTGGCAGCGTTTGAGTTCTTTGTTAATAAACAGCGAAGCGTTTCCAGCGGCAAGGGACTCCTCTGCCAAATCTACGCAATCCCATGTCAGTCCGAGAACTTCGCCGATCCGCATGGAGCAGCCGAGTGCCAAAAGCATTGCCAGCTTCAGAACGGGATTTTCGCAAATCGCCAGCGCGTACTTGACCTCACTGGCCGACCACGAATCGCGCTCTTTTATTACACGTTCCGGAAGCGTTGCGTTTTCTGCCGGATTGATGGAAATGTACTTCCAGCCAATGGCTTTTTTGAAAGCGCCGCTCATCAATGCGTGAATCTTGACAATAACCGACGGCGAGATTTTCTCATCTTTTTTCTGATGCCCCTTGAGTACAACTGCAGGCTGATCCAGCAAAGCGTCATAAAAGACATCCAGATCGTGTGTCGTTATGTCCTTGACCGGAACATCACCGATGGTTGGCTTGACATAGTGTGCGATGTAGTGCTGGCTGCTGGATAAATAGGAATCCCCCCAATGTTTCAACCCATAGAGCTGCACATATTCGTCCAGCAGTTCTCCAACTGTAACATAGTGATTGTTCCTCGGCGCAAGTATCGCCCGCTTCGGCGGCTCAAATACGCCGAGGCTTTTTTCATATTCAATTTGCGCAATGCGTAGTTTCGCCGCTTCGTAAGAATCAAACCGTTCCGAGAACGGCTTTTCATAATTGGGACAGCGATAGCTGATCTCATATTTTTGACCTTTTTTCCTTGGTACCATACTCTCACTCCTTTGAATGAATTGGAGCGTCTGCCTCCTTCCTGTGTCTGTAAACCTGAGAGTACAGTATCCGTTCGTACTTTCAGTATAGCATGAGCAGAAGATGGACGCAATGCTGTTGGTAGGACGAGTTTTACGGTCAAAGATATTTATTTCTGTTCCAGATAGTCCAGTAGAGCTTGTCGAGGTATCCTGATTTGCCGTCCAATTTTGATGCTGCGAATCTCGCCGGATCGAACCAAGTGGTAAGCTGTGTTGCGGCCAATTCCTAGGAGCGACATGAGATCTTCCACCCGAAGTGTCATTGGTAAGCTCCCCGCGTATTGATGATTTGTATTCATATTCTGTTTCTCTCCAATCAAATACTTCAATATTCTATCTAAAATGAAAGAAATACGATCAAGAAATGCCCCAAAATGTCTTCGTTCGATTAGTTTTTGCACCATTATGATAAAATCCGATGTAACAGTAATTTCATTGTATCAACCGTTCTTTATAATAAACTAAATAAGAAAATATCCCTTGGCAAATGCATATAATTCCGCCAGCTCATCCACTGCCTGCTGCCGGATTCTCTGTACTGTCCGTACAGTCATGTGCATAACCTTTGCAACGTCTGTCCACACATATGACTCAAAGTAGTATAGCTGGAGTACCCTGCCTTGGCGCTCATCCAGTAATCCAATATAATGCTGGAGTCGGTCATACTCCCGCCAGAGATTCATATAGGCAGACGCAAGCTCGCTCAGCGCCTCGGCATTCATCCGTTCGGCCGTGCGCTTATAGGAGAGCGCAACATCCGGAACAGCTTTTGAGTCAGCGGCTTTTTCGCCGCTTGTCAAAGACGGCAAAGACATTGCCTCAATCATCTCTGAGTCAGAGATCTGCGGTATATGCTGAAGCTCATACCGCATGAGTTCAATTTGCCGCAGCCGATGTGAAGAATTCTCGAGGAGTTCCAGAACGTAGCTTTTGCATGTGGGCCCCATAGTGTTCCTCCCATCCGTGCAAAATCAAAATGGAAAGCAAAAACAGATGTTTCCGCGCAGTGACGCGCAAAACATCTGTTTCCGTAGTTTTCTATGATAAGATTATCACAGAGCAGCGTGACATTACAAGAGCCAAAGCAGAGCGAATACGTGAAAAACGTGCGACAAAATAGCGACTCAAAACGGCGTAATTGCTTTGAAACATTTGCTTTCTCCTCCCATTCAAATCGAAATACATTTTTTGTCATACATTGGTTAAGAAATACTGCCGTATAGCGGCAAGAACCATCTATACGGCAGTATTGAATCATGCGTTATAACCTCAAAAAAGCAAATGCGTTTTTTCCGCAAACATTTTCCACGATTTTTGCTAGTGCAGCTTCATCCATCGGATACTGCCCACTCTCGACCAGCTCGCCGAGCTTCTGGCAGAGGATGCGGCGGTAATACTCGTGGCGCGGGA